>Ga0209697_10002145_pt1 | contig 28902 bp, 23 predicted proteins | sample AliMusrvi5mmetaG_FD_184115 | JGI IMG/M metagenome (GOLD analysis project Ga0209697, IMG submission 184115) | Freshwater lake bacterial and archeal communities from Alinen Mustajarvi, Finland, to study Microbial Dark Matter (Phase II) - Alinen... | ecosystem: Environmental > Aquatic > Freshwater... | reverse complement strand
AGCGACGCCATCATCAGGCAGGCCAAGATCCAAGGTATGCAGCCTCAAATTCCGCCACGCAAGAACCGCAAGGCGTTGCGTGATTACGACGAATATCTCTACCGCCAGCGACATCTCGTCGAAAACGCGTTCCTCCACATCAAGCAGTGGAGAGGCATCGCAACCCGCTATGCCAAGAACCTGGCCTCATTTCTCGCAGCGGTGCAGATTCGGTGCTTGGCATTGTGGTTGAAAATCTCGTGACGACACGCTCTAGCCCACGCCCGACGGAAGTTCGTGGAGGTGGTCAAGTATTTCCCGGAGGAATGCCGAACCTACCTCGAGGCCCTCAAGCTGGTCTACAAGAACGAGGCGTCGACCGAGGGGATGTCCCCGCCAGATCGATTGGCCTTCCACCAGCAGCACAGCAAACCCGCCATGGATGGCCTGGAGCGATGGTTACAGGAGCAGGTCCGCGAGAAGCGGGTGGAGCCAAACTCCGGACTGGGCCAAGCCATCGCATACTCGCTAAAGCACTGGCAGCAGTTGACCCTATTCCTGCGCGAGCCTGGCATCCCCCTGGACAACAACCTGGCGGAACGCTCCCTTAAACGGGCGATCATGCATCGCAAGAACAGCATGTTCTACAAGACCCAGAAGGGGGCCCGAGTGGGCGACCTCTACATGAGCCTGATCCACAGCGCGGAACTGAACCAGGTAAACCCGTTCGATTATCTCGTCGCCCTGCTGCGCAACCATGCGTTCGTGGAGGAGAACCCTGAGGAATGGTTGCCTTGGAACTACCAGGCCACCCTGGCTGGAATCACGGCCGAGTAGCCTGGATTTCCCAGCGTTGGAACCTGGATGCGAACCGACCAGGAATCGCCCAGGATCAGGTCACGCACGCCAACCGGCGGGACACGGAAGAACTGATCAACAAGGCGAAGGGCTTTGGCTTCGACACCCAGAAGTTGGTGTTTGTGGACCATGGGTGATCAGCTGTGATGGCCATCTGCTCCAGACCAAACTCTCCTCGCAGGCCGTCTGGCCGATAAGGTGTCAAGCAGGCCCAGGGAGTCTTAATGCCGATCACCTACGAGATTGATGCAGAGGCGGGGATCATCTTCGAGCGGTGGTGCGGGGAGATCCTGCCCCCGGACATGGGCGAGCACTGGGTCAAGCTGTCCATGGACACTCGGCAAAGTGGGATCTATCGGGCCCTCGTGGATGTGAGCGAGGCGACGCCCTTGTTCACGGGGGCTGAGTTTTGGAAACAAGTGGATGACAACTTCCGCGAGAAAATGGATCAACATCATCGAATGGTGGCTGTCCTGGTCAACGACGAGGCCCACGAGAAAGTCGCCCGGATGTGGGTCGCCATTTCTGCCAAGACCGTCACCACACGTATTTTCTACAGCCGCGATCAGGCCATGGAGTGGCTCAAGGCCGGCTCGGTGCAGCAACCCTGACGCATCGAAGGGGTTAGTTTTTCAGCCTATTTAGCGTCGTTACCTGCGTGGCTTCCGCCAGCCCGGGCAGCTAGGCCCTTTAGGCCTTGTCTAGACGTGGTAATATTTGCCCATATAAATCAAACCCTGCAGTGACGCGCCTCAGCCTTGATTCCACTTCTGAATCGGAGGCCCCATGAATCCCTGGCTTGAGATCCCTCTGGCTGACTACGAAGGGCACATGGCCCTGCCCTCAGTGGCCCAGGCACCGTTCCTGGCGGATGTGCTGGTTTCAACGGTGCGCAGCCTGGCGCCAAGTTCCGTGGCTGTCCTGGGCTGTGCGGGAGGGAACGGGTTCGAGGCCCTGCCACCGGATCGGATCCAGCGTCTGGTGGGGGTGGATATCAACCCCGCCTACGTGGCCGCTGCTCGGAGCCGACACCAGGGGCGCTTCATGAATCTGGAACCCTTGGCAATAATTTCCAAACTGACCCACCTCATGGCGCTCATCCCGCCCGACCACTTCCTGGAACAGGCCACCTCCCTGGGCTTCCAAGCCCGGGTCAGCCGCACGCTCACCCTCAACACGGGGAAGTCGTTTCACAAGTCCCTGCTGCAGTCCCAGCCATAGGCCCAAGCTTCGTGGCTCGGCAAGAAATCCCCGGATCATCCGCTAGCGGGCTCGGTCAGACTACCTTACGCGTCCTTACTCTGCGGGAATTCCCGCCTACCCGACCTGGGACGCCCCCTCCGACCCTGGGCCGGGTTGTTTCAGGAGTTCCCGGCAATGCCCTTGATTGGCCGAACACTATTCTTCCTCCTACTGGCTTGTGGCTCCACGTTTCTTGGGGCCCAGTCCGCGCAGCCCACGATCCAAGCCCAGAGACAGGCCCTGCCAGGGCTCCAGGGCCCTGCGCGCCTCGCGGCCTTACTGAAACTGGCCAACAGCCTCGAAGCCAAGGCACCCCAGGAAGCCCTGACCTATACCGATGAAGGCATTGCCCTGGCCCGAAGTCTGGGGGATCGAGAACGAGAAGCAGCCTTCCTCTCCACGACTGCCTACTGCTGCAGCCAGACCGGGGACTTTTCGCGTTCCATCGATTTTGGCCGGAGGGCCCTCGCCCTGGGTACAGAGATCGGCAACCAGGACCGGATTGCCAAGGCCCACAATGCGCTGGGCATCACCTACACCTTTGTCGGGGCCTACAGCCAGGCCCTTGAAGAGAGCGTGGAAGCCCTGCGCATCCGGGAGGAACTTGGGGAGGTGCAGGCCATTGCTCAGTCGCTGAACCTCATCGGCGTGGTCTATCACCACAGCGGGCAGTATGAGAAGGCCATCGATTACTTCAATCAGGTGCTGAAGCGAACAGAAGCCACGTCAGATCCCAAGCGGAAGATCCTCGCGAAACTCAACATCGGCTTTGCCCTCTACAAGCTCGGCCGTTTCAAGGAGGCTCTGCAGATCCACCAGGAGGCTCTGGCCATGACCGGCCAGTTCAATGAAACGACTCACCTCAACTATGCCCACCTGAACCTCGGCATGACCTACACAGACCTGGGTCAGTACGCCCAGGCCGGGCAGTACCTCCAAATGGCGCATGACGAATACCGGAAGCAGGACCAGAAGCACGGCCTGGTCCAGGCCCTGAACGCCCTGGCCCGCCTGCAGCTGCTCACGGGGAATTTCGCCCGGGGCATCCCCCTCGCCAAGGAAGCGGCCCTCCTGGCCCAGAAGATCAACGCCCGGGATGAACTGAAGGCCAGTTATGAGCTGATCTCCGACCTCTACGGAAAGCTGCACAACACAGAAGAGTCCTACCGTTATTTCAAACTGGCCACGGCCACCAAGGACTCCATCTTCACAGCCCAGGAGAGCAATCGGATCTCCGAGATCTCCATGAAGCTCGTCACCATGCGGAAGGACAACGAGATCGACAAGCTCAAGAAGGAGCGGCTCATCTCGACTCTGCGGATGAAGGAACAGCGCTACCTCTCCATCGTCTTCATCTCCAGCATCGGGTTCCTGGTGGTCCTTGTCCTGACCCTCGCGACCTATAACAAGAAGATGCGGCTGAGCCGGAAATCCCTGGAGAAGTCGAATTCCGATCTGGCCCAGATCAACACTGAGTTGCAGGACAAGATCCACGAGATCAAGACGCTCAGCGGGCTGCTCCCCATCTGTGCCCAGTGCAAGAAGATCCGGAATGACGAGGGCTACTGGACCCAGTTGGAGGGCTACATCTCCGAGCACACCTCGGCCACCTTCTCCCACGGCATCTGCCCCCACTGCGCGGAACAGCTCTACCCCAAGGCCATGGATCGGCTCCGGTTCAAGGACGGATCGACGGACTCTGAGTTGGCCTGAGGACCGGCCCTACTCGAAGCGATACTCCTTGGGCACCACCACGATGCCATTGTCCGAACAGGGGAAGCGCTGCCGATCTTTGTCCAGATCGAACCCGATGGATTCGCCTGCGGGGATGCTCACTTCCTTGTCCACGATGCAGCGGCGGAGCCGAGCGCCCTGCCCCACGTCCACATGGTCGAAGAGGATGCAGTCCTGCACCTCAGCATCCTCATGCACGTGGACCCTGGACGACAGGATCGAGTGGCGAACGGTGCCGCCGATGATGACGGTGCCAGCCCCCAGGATGGAGTTGGTCAGCAGGCCGTCCTTGCCACCTTCCCCAGGGACCATCCGAGCCGGAGGGTTCTGGCCGTGGTAGGTGCGGATGGCCCAATCCCGCTGGTAGATGTTCAGGGGCGGCACGGGCCGCAGCAGATCCATGTTCGCGTCGTAATAGGCGTCAAGGGTGCCCACATCTCGCCAGTAACGGTCCGGCGTGACCCGGCCGCGGGTGCCACCGAACTCGTAGGCAAAGACCTTGTGAGTGCCGATCAGACTCGGAATGATGTCCTTTCCAAAGTCATGGCTGGAGTCCTCCCGGTTTGAGTCGGCCTGCAGGACCTCCATCAGCAGGGCGATGGGGAACACATAGATCCCCATGGAAACCAGGGCCGTGTCCGGCTCGCCTGGAATGGCCTTGGGCTGCTCGGGCTTCTCCTGAAACTCCACGATGCGCTGCTCACTGTCCGTGGCCATGACGCCGAAGGAGCTGGCCTCGCCCAGGGGCACCTTCATGCAGGCCACGGTGAGGTCGGCGTGCGTCTCGTCGTGGGCCTTGACCAGCGCCGCATAGTCCATGCGGTAGATGTGATCCGCAGCCAGGATCAGCACCTTGTCTGCCTGGCTGCGCTCCAAGAGGAACTGGTTCTGGTAGATGGCGTCGGCGGTGCCAGCGTACCAGCTGGCGCCAGTCCTCATCTGGGGCGGCACGACGGTGATGAACTCACCGCACTCAGCATTGAAGATGGACCAGCCATCCCGCAGGTGCTTGTGGAGGGAGTGAGACTTGTATTGAGTCAGCACCAGGATCCGTCGCAACCCGGAGTGGAGGCAGTTGGAAAGGGTGAAATCGATGACACGGTATTTCCCGCCGAAGGGCACTGCAGGCTTGGCCCGGTCCGCGGTCAGGGGCTGCAGGCGTGAACCGCTGCCACCAGCGAGGAGGATGGTCAGAGTCTTCTCAGCCATGCGGCACCTATCTCAGACGGTTCACAGGCGTCCGTGGGCAGGACCCCCAGGCGACGCAGGTCTGCCGAGAACTCCACAGGCTCCGTCAAACCCAAACATTAAACGAGTTCGGCATTAAATCAAGGAAAGCCCCGTCCTGTTCCGATGAAAGAATAGGGATCCCGACCCACTGAGGTCCTTGCCCTAAGGTGACTGTGTCCTCTCCCTCCCGCATCCTCCTGGTTTGCCTCCTGAGCCTGGCGACCTTCCTCCTGGGCGCAGCCCCGCCCCCAGTGCAGGTCACGCTTCAGCTCAAGTGGCAGCACCAGTTCCAGTTTGCGGGCTACTACGCCGCCCAGGCCAAGGGCTACTACAAGGAGGCCGGACTGGAGGTGAACATCCTCGAGGCAGCGCCAGGCGTTGACGTCGTCGACGAGGTGGTCACCGGACACGCTCAGTTCGGGGTCGGCAGCAGTGCCCTGCTCCTCAGCCGCCAACAGGGCCGGCCCGTGGTGGTGCTGGCCACCATCTTCCAGCACAGCCCCATGGTCCTCGTCGCCCGGTCCGGCGCCGGCATCACCTCCGTGCAGGATCTTGTCGGCAAACGCCTCATGATCGAAAGACAGGCCGACGAGCTCTTCGCCTACCTGCGGAAGGAGGGGGTGCCGGAGCAGACCCTGACCCTCGTGGAACACAGCTTCAACCCCGATGACCTCATCCAGGGGAAGGTGGACTGCATGAGCGCCTACGCCACCGATGAGGCCTTCCTGCTCGACAAGGCGCACTTCCAATACCTGACCTTCACCCCGCGCATGGGCGGCATCGACTTCTACGGCGACAACCTTTTCACCTCAGATGATGAGCTCAAGGCACACCCGGACCAGGTCAAGGCCTTCCGGGAAGCCAGCCTCCGGGGTTGGAAATACGCCATGCAGAATCCAGAGGAGATCACCACTCTGATCCTGGCCCGCTACGGCGAGCGGCGGGGTCGGGCCTACCTGCTCTACGAGGCCCAGAAAATGAACCCCCTCCTCCAGCCCACCCTCGTGGACATGGGTTACATGTACCGTGGGCGCTGGCAGCACATCGTTGATACCTACGCGGAGCTGGGTCTTCTGCCCAAGGGCTTCGACTTGGAGGGCTTCCTCTACGAACCGGAGGCCGGCGTCCGCCAGATCAACCGGCGCCTGATCGGGGCCATCGTGATGCTCGTCGGCCTGGGGCTCCTGCTGGGCGGCGCGGCCCTGCTCTTCTTCCGCCAGTACCATCGGCTGAAGGGTGCCCTGGCCTCCCGCGACCAGGCCGAACGGGCCGTGCAGCTTGAGCAGCAGCAGAAGGCCAAGTTGGAAGCCCAGCTCCAGCAGTCTCGAAAGATGGAAAGCCTGGGCAGCTTGGCCGGGGGCATCGCCCACGATATGAACAATGTGCTGGGTGCCATCCTGGGCATTGCCTCGGCCCATGAGGAGATGGAACCAGAGGGGACGCCTGCCCGCCGGGCCTTCGAGACCATCATCAAGGCCGCGGAACGGGGCGGGAAAATGGTGAAGTCCCTGCTGCGCTTCGCCCATCAGAGCCCAGCTGAGACTCGGGCCATCGATCTGAATGCGATCCTTCGGGAGGAAGTCGAACTGCTCCAGCGCACCACCCTGGCCCAGGTCCACCTGGTGCTGGATCTGGACCCGGGCCTGCAGCCCATCCTCGGAGACGCCAGCGCCCTGGCCCAGGCCCTCATGAACCTCTGCGTCAACGCCGTGGACGCCATGCCCGAGGCCGGCACCCTCACGCTCCGCACCCGCAACCAGTCCCCGGAGTGGGTTGAGGTTCTGGTCCAGGACACAGGCAGCGGCATGCCCCCGGAGGTCCTGGCCAGGGCCCTGGAACCCTTCTTCACTACCAAGGAAGTGGGGAAAGGTACCGGGTTGGGCCTCTCCATGGTCTACAGCACCGTGAAAGCGCACCATGGTCAGCTCCACATCTTGAGTGAGCACGGCCTTGGCACCCAGGTGAGCCTGCGCTTCCCGGTCTGCGTCAAGGAACCCAGCGGGCCCAGTCCCACCACCGCAGACTTTCCCGGCCCCGAGCGGCGCTCCCTCCGTGTCCTGTTGGTGGACGATGACGAACTGGTCCAGAAATCCATGGAAGCGATCCTGGGCAGCCTGGGCCATGAGGTTCACATCGCCCCGAGTGGCGAAGCAGCCCTGGCGGCTCTGGAAGCCGGTTTCGCCCCCCAGGTCGTGATCCTTGACATGAACATGCCGGGGCTCGGCGGCCGCGGCACCCTGCCCCGCCTGCGCCTCCTGCTTCCCCAAGTACCAGTGCTGCTCTCCACCGGCCGGGCGGACCAATCCGCCCAGGACCTCGCCGGGGCCTACCCCCTGGTAACCCTGCTACCCAAACCCTTTTCCATCAAGGTTCTCAAGGGACACCTAGAGGCCTTGGGGGAACCCGGCCAACCAAACTCCTAACGTCTTCTTAACACCCACGCTGCGTAATCTGGCTGCTTGATCAAGCCAGGGTTCCCGTGCCTGGTCGTCCCTCTTGGCATCCCTTCCGGCCGCCCCAGGCCCCCTGCCCCAGGATCCCTGAATGCCCAACTATCGCGCCCTCCTGCTGGGCCGACGCCTGACCACCGAAGAGAGCCACGAGACCAGGATCAGCAACCCCATCGCCCTGGCGGTGTTCAGCTCAGATGCCCTCTCCTCTGTGGCCTACGGCACCCAGGAGATCATGGCGCCCCTCACGGCGGCCGTGGCCATCTTCGGCGCCGGGGTGCTGGGCTGGTCCTGGCTGGTGGCCCTGGGCATCGTGGGGCTGTTGCTGGTCCTGAACGTGAGCTACCGCCAGACCATCCACGCCTACCCCAGCGGCGGCGGCGCCTACCTGGTGGCCAAGGACAACCTCGGCGAGGTGGCGGCCCAGACCGCTGGAGCCTCCCTCCTCATTGACTACATCCTCACGGTGGCTGTGTCAGTCTCGGCGGGCGTCTCGGCCATTGTGTCCGCCTTCCCGGGCCTGGAAGCCCACCGCATTTTCCTGGCAGAAGGCATCATCGCCTTCATCGCGCTCATGAACCTACGGGGCGTGAAGGAGAGCGGGCTGGTCTTCTCCCTGCCCACCTACGGCTTTGTGATCTGCATCCTGGGCCTGCTCCTCAAGGGTTTCTGGAACGTGGCCATGGGCCACGAGGTGATCGCCGCGGCCCCCATCGCTGTCGCGCACCTGGAGGGCACCTCCAAGCTGGCGGCCGTCTGGCTCTTCGCCCGGGCCTACAGCGCAGGCTGCACGGCCCTGACCGGCGTGGAGGCCATCAGCAACGGCGTCACCGCCTTCAAGGAACCTGTCTCCCACAACGCGTCCAAGACCATGACCTGGATGGTGGCGCTCCTAGGCACCATGTTCCTGGGCATCACCTACCTGACGAACCACTATCACCTGACCTACCACCCAGATGCCGCCGAGACCCTGCTCTCCCAATTGACCCGCCTCATCCTTGGCGGAGCGGAGCACGGCTTCGCCAAGCTGGTCTACCTCGTCACCACGGGCTTCACCATGGCCATCCTGGCCCTGGCCGCGAACACGGCTTATGCGGACTTCCCCCGCCTGGCCGCCCTCCATGCCCGGGACGGCTTCCTGCCCCGACAGTTCACGAGCCAGGGGGACCGCCTGGTCTTCTCCAATGGCATTTTCATCCTGTCCATCGCGGCGGGCATCCTGGTGCTGCTCTTCGGCGCCAAGGAAGACCACCTGCTGCCCCTTTATGCGGTGGGTGTGTTCCTGGGCTTCACCATCAGCCAGACGGGCATGGTGGTCCGGTGGTTCCGGCTCCGGGGTAAGGCCTGGCAGATGAAGGCCATCATCAACGGCCTGGGCGCCGTCGTCACCCTCATTGTCATGCTGGTCATCGCCGTGACACGCTTTGCCCACGGGGCCTGGATCGTCATCCTGCTGGTGCCCATCATGGTGGCCACCTTCTTCAACATCCACCGGCATTACATCCGGGTGAAGTCCATCCTGGCCGCAAGCCGCGTGGACTTCGTGGGCCCCCGCCGGAACCGTGTGGTGGTGCTCGTTTCCGGCATCCACGCCGGCGTGGTTCAGGCTCTGAACTACGCCAAGGTCATCGCCGAGCACGGCGAGGTCGAGGCCATCACCGTGGACTTCCCCGACGAGCATGGGCGGGACAGCGCAGCCCTGGAGAAGCTCCGTTCCGACTGGCCCCGCTACTGTGAGGGCATCCCCCTCCGGGCGCTGCGCAGCCCCTACCGCAAGGTTGTCGAGCCCATCGTCCATGAGCTGGACCGCATGCGCCTGGTGGAGCCTGAATTCACCATCACCGTCATCCTGCCTGAGTTCGTCACCGGCCACTGGTGGGCCAACCTGCTCCACAACCAGACCGCCTGGCGCATCAAGACCACCCTGCTCATGAAGCCCAAGACCATCGTGATCTCCATTCCCTACCACGTGGAGCCTCTCGTCGAGTAGGCACATTCGTTTTTGTTTCGCTATACTGGTCCTCCCATGGACCCCCGATGAACTCCGCCCTGCGCCGCATCGCCCACCTGGACATGGATGCGTTCTTTGCTTCCGTGGAGCTGCTGGAGCACCCGGAGCTGCGGGGTCTGCCCGTGGTGGTCGGAGGCCGGCGCCCCGTAGCTGCCGAAGGCCAATCCTACGCGCGCCTCAAGGGCTATGTGGGCCGTGGCGTGGCCACAACCTGCACCTACGAAGCCCGGGCCTTCGGCGTCCACAGCGGCATGGGCCTGATGAAGGCCGGCCAGTTGGCCCCGGAGGCCATCCTGCTCCCAGCCCATTTCGAGGCCTACAGTGCAGCCTCCCGGGCCTTCAAGGTCGCGGTGGCGACGGTGGCTCCGGTCATCGAAGACCGGGGCATCGACGAGATCTACATCGACCTCACGGACCTCGAAGGAGATTCCCTGGAACTGGCCCACCGCCTCAAGGCGGCTGTGCGGGAGGCCACGGGACTCAGCTGCTCCATCGGTATCACGCCCAACAAACTGCTCTCCAAGCTCGCCTCGGAGCTGGAGAAGCCCGATGGCATCACCATCCTGGGCCTGGAGGACCTGTCCACCCGGATCTGGCCCCTGCCCTGTTCCGCCATCAACGGCATCGGGCCCAAGGCCAGCGCCAAGCTGAGCGGATTCCAGCTCCACACCATCGGAGAGCTGGCCCAGGCGGAGCCCGAGTGGCTGGTGGAGCACTTCGGGCAGAGCTACGGCACTTGGCTGCACGCGGCCGCCCACGGTCGCGACGAGCGGCCGCTGAGCCTGAGCCGGGAGCCCAAGTCCATCAGCCGGGAGACCACCTTCGAGCGGGATTTGCACGCGAAACTGGACCGGGAGGCCCTGTCCCAGGTGCTTCTCAAGCTCTGCGAGGCCCTGGCCCGGGATCTTGAACGCAAGGGCTACCTGGCCCGCAGCGTCGGCATCAAGCTGCGCTACGAGGATTTCAGCACCGTGACGAGGGACGTGACCCTGGCCCTCCCCATTGCCGATGCGGAGTCCCTGCGGGCGGCCGCGCGGTCCTCCCTGAAACGAGTGCCCCTGGAGCGCCGCCTGCGCCTGCTGGGCCTGCGGGCCGGGGCCCTGGTGAAAGCGGCTGATTACGCGCGACCGGCTCCCCCGCCAAGGGTGGCGGAGGAGCCGGGGCTCTTCAGCAACTGGAGCGAGTAGGCCCGCCTATTTCTGGAAGCCCCGCTTGCGCATGAGCGCGTCGGTGTTCACATCGCGGCCCCGGAAGGCGCGGAAGGCTTCGGCGGGATCCTTGGTGTTGCCCACGGCCAGCACTTCCTTCTTGAAGCGGGCGGCGATGGTCGCATCCCATGGACCTTTGCCTTCCAGGAAGGCCTCCCAGGCGTCCGCCGTCAGGGCGTCGCTCCAAAGGTAGGCGTAGTAGCCCGCATCGTAGCCACCATATGCATTCCCGAAGACGTGGTTGAACTGGGGGATGCGGTGGCGCATGACGATCTCGGCGGGCATGCCCAGCCGATCCAGTTCCTGCTTCTCGAAGGCGGCCACGTCAATGGGCTTGCCCCCAGCCATGTGCAGCTTCATGTCGATGACGGCGGAGGCTAGGTATTCCATGGTGCCGAAGCCCAGGTTGAAGGTCTCGGCCTTCTGGATCTTGTCCAGCAGGGCCTTTGGCAGGGACTGTCCCGTCTGGTAATGGAGGGCGAAGCGATTCAGGATCTCAGGCGTGGCGAACCAGTGCTCATTGATCTGGGAGGGGAACTCGCCGAAGTCCGCCGAAGTGGACGTGCCAGCCAGGCTGCGGTAGGTGGCATTGGACTGGAGGCCGTGCAGGGCGTGGCCGAACTCGTGGAAGAGGGTGCGGGCGTCATCCCAGGAAATGAGGACCGGCTGGCCCGCCGCGCCCTTCACAAAGTTGCAGTTGTTGCTGACGATGGGCGTGACTTCGCCAGCCATGCGGTTTTGGGTCCGATACTCGCTCATCCAGGCCCCGGAGCGCTTGCCCTCCCGGGCGAAGGGATCGAAGTACCAGAGGCCCACATGGGCGCCCTTGGCATCGGTCACTTCGTAGACGGTGACATCCGGGTGCTGGACTTCCACGGTCTTGATCTGAGTGAAGTGCAGCCCGTAGAGCTGGCCCGCGGCCCAGAACATGGCCTCCCGCAACTTATCCAGCTGCAGGTAGGGCGTGACCTCCTCGAGGTTCAGGTCGTACTTGGCCTTGCGGACCTTCTCGGCGTAGAAGCGGTAGTCCCAGGGGGCCAGCTTGAAGCCCGTCCCGGCCAGCTGCTGCATGGCGGCCACGTCCGCCTGGACCTGGGCCACACAGGGCTTCCAGAGCGCTTCCATGAGAGCCACGGCCCGATCCGGGGTGCCCGCCATGGCCTGCTCCACAGCCCAGTGGGCGTGGGTGGCATAACCGAGGAGCTGGGCCCGCTCGAAGCGCAGCTTCAGCATCTCGGCGGCGATGACCTTGTTGTCCGTGGCGCCGCCGTTGTCCCCGCGACTCACGAAGGTGCGCCAGACCTTCTCCCGCAGCTGCCGGTTCTCCGCGTAAGTGAGGAAAGGATCCGAAGCGGAGCGGGTGTTGTTGATCACCCATTTGCCCTTGAGACCCCGCTTTTCGGCGGCGCGAGCGGCGCTGCCTTTGAGATCCTCGGAAAGACCCGCCAGATCGGCGGCCTTCTCGATGACCGTGTGAGGACCGGACTCGTCCGCCAGGACATTCTGGGCGAACTGGGTGGCCAACACGGCCAAGCGCTGGTTGAGTCGACCCATGGCCGCCTTCTGCGTAGCGTCCAGCTTGGCGCCAGCACGCACGAAGTTGGTGTAAATGAGCCAGGTGAGGCGGCGCTGCTCCGGCGTCAGACTGGCCTTCTCCGCCTGCTGGTGCACAGCCTCCACACGCTTGAAGAGGGGCCCGTTCTGGCTGATCTCGTCATAGAAGGCCGCCAGCTTGGGGGCCATCTCCTGTTCGACCTTGGGGATGACGCCCAGGTTCAAGGTGCCGGCATGGACGGAAAAGAGCGTGCTCACGCGATCCAGGGCCGCACCGGACTGCTCTAGAGCCAGGATGGTGTTGGCGAAGCTGGGCGCCTCGGGATTGCCCGTGATGCGCTGGATCGCCTCCCGCTGGGCCTGCATGGCCACAGCGAAGGCGGCGGGGAACTGGTCCGGCCGGACCTGGGACCAGGCCGGCACGCCCCCATAGGGCCCCACCCAGGGGCCGAGCATGGCGGGGATTTGGGCGGACTGGGGCACGGGGCTTCCTGCTTGGGCTGGGGCCAATCCTAGAACGAGACCGGCGAGGAGGGTCAGGCGGGAGATGAGGGGGGACGACATGGGACTCCTGGCGATGAGTCCTTTATAGCCCGACGTTCAGGCGACCCGGCTCACCTCTGGTCCCCTGGGCCGGGAGCATAGACCGCCATCCCTGGGGCCACCAAAACACAACCATTTGAGCATAGACGTCTATCACTTGACCTGTAAATCTATTGATATGTGCCCTATCTACTATTTATAGATAATTTATTTTTCATCGTTTATCCCAATCGGGAAGATACTTGACCCTTGGCGTCGCTTGAGGCGCCCTGGGGGACCAACATGGGCGATCCACTGTTCTGGCACCGGTTGCAATTCGGGTTCACGGCCACCTACCACTACCTCTTCCCTCAACTGTCCATGGGCCTGGCCTTCCTGATCGTGGTGCTCAAAGCCGTCGGCCTGAAGACCGGAGATGTCCGTTACGACGAGACCGCCCGCTTCTGGATCCGCATCTTCGGCATCAACTTCGCCGTGGGTGTGGTGACAGGGATCCCCCTGGAATTCCAGTTCGGCACCAACTGGGCCCGCTTCTCCCAACTCTCGGGCGGCGTCATTGGCCAGACCCTGGGCATGGAGGGCCTCTTCGCCTTCTTCCTGGAGAGCAGCTTCCTGGCCCTGCTGGTCTGGGGGGAGAAGGGGCTCTCGCGCCGGGGGCACTTCGGTGCGGCACTGGCCCTTTGGGGCGGCAGTTGGCTCTCGGGCTATTTCATCGTGGCCACCAACGCCTTCATGCAGCATCCCGTGGGTCATGCGCTGCTGGCGGACGGCACCTACCAGCTGGCGAGCTTCTGGACCTTCCTGCTCAACCCTTGGGCCCTGGCCCAGTACGCCCACACGATGATCGCTGCCGTGGTGACCGGTTCCTTCGTGGTGGCCTCCATCGGCGCCTTCTGGGTCCTCAAGGGCATCCACCTGCCCCATGCCCGGGTGAACCTGAAGGTGGGCACTGCGGCCGGGTTGCTCGCCAGCGCCCTGGTGGCCTTCCCCACCGGGGACCTGCAGGGCAAGCTTGTGGCCCGGCACCAGCCCATCACCCTGGCCGCCATGGAAGGACGCTTTGAGAGCGGCCCCCGGGCGGGCCTGACCCTCATCGGGCAGCCCAACGTGGCCCAGCGCAAGATCGACAATCCCATCCAGGTGCCCGCAGTGCTGAGCTTCATCGCCTACGGCACCTTCTCCAGCGACGTGCGGGGCCTGAGCGCCTTCCCCCAGGACCAGTGGCCCCAGAACATTGAACTGCTCTACTACAGTTTCCACATCATGGCGGGCCTGGGCACCATCATGATCGCCATCATGGGCCTGGCGGCACTGCTGCTCTGGCGGGGCCACCTGGAGGGGAACCGCCCCATGCTCTGGGTAATGATGCTGGCCTTCCCCTTCCCCTACATCGCCACCACGGCGGGTTGGGCCGTAGCGGAGTTCGGACGTCAGCCCTGGCTCATCTACGGGCTCCTACGCACGGCTCAGGGCGCTTCGCCCACAGTGCATGCGGGCCAGACGGCCTTCACCACCCTGGGCTTCGCGGGCATCTTCGTGGTCCTGGGGCTCCTGTTCCTCTACCTCATCGGCCGCGAGATCGCGCACGGCCCCACCGGCCACCAGGCCTAGGAGCACCCCATGGAAACGCTCTGGTTCTGGCTGGTCTCGGTGATGGTGGCCATCTACGTGGTGATGGATGGCTTTGATTTTGGTGCGGGGATCCTGCATCACTTTGTGGCGAAGTCCAATGAAGAGCGGCGCGAGGTCCTCGCTGCCATCGGCCCTCTCTGGGACGGCAACGAAGTCTGGCTCCTGGCCGGAGGCGGTTCCCTCTTCCTCGCCTTCCCCAAGGTCCTGGCAGCGGGCTTTTCGGGCTTCTACCTGGCCATATGGCTGGTCGTCTGGTTCCTCATGCTCCGGGGCATCTCCATCGAGTTCCGTTCCCATGTGGAGGATGGGCTCTGGCGGCACTTCTGGGACAGCACCTTCGCCGTCTCCAGCATCCTGCTGCCTGTCCTGCTTGGCGCGGCCCTGGGCAACGTGCTGCGGGGCGTGCCCCTGGATGCCAGCGGCTACTTCAGCCTGCCCCTCTGGTCCGACTTCGGACTGGGCGCCCACCTGGGCGTCCTGGACTGGTACACGGTGCTTGTCGGCCTCTTCGCCCTGGTGACCATGGCCGCCCATGGCGCCGTGTTCCTGGCTTGGAAGACCGCGGGTCCCGTCCATGAGCGGTCCAAGGGCCTAGCGGGGCGGCTCTGGGCCCTGGTCCTGATCTTCTGGGTCCTGGCCACCCTGGCCACCACTGCCGTGAACCCGGCCATCCTGCGGAACCTGCCTCACGCGCCCCTGGCCTGGCTGGCCACCCTGATCTTCCTTGGGGGCCTGGGCCTGGTCTTCACGGGCCTCCACCTCCAGCGCTTCCTCTTGGCCTTCCTGGGCTCTGGCGCCTTCATTCTGGGGTTGCTGGCCGCCAGCGCCGCCTGCGTCTTCCCCGTCATGCTGCGTTCCACGCTGGATCCGGCCTTCGACCTCACGGCCCTCAACGCCGCCGTAGGCCAGCACGGCCTGCGGGTGGGCCTGGCCTGGTGGCTTTTGGGCTTCCCCATCACCCTGGGCTACGTGGCCTTCCTCTTCCGATTCCACCGAGGCAAGGTCAGTGCCGCCGCCGAGGGCGAGGGGTACTGATCAGTCCTTGGTGGCCCCGATCTCGACCATCTTCTGGTGCAAGCTCATGCGGTCCAGCGCCCCAAGCGGCAGGGCCAGGAACATCTTGATCCGGCTCTGGAGCTGGAGATAGGCGGTGAGGAAGGCCTTCTGCCTCTCCTCCTCAGTTCCTTCCACAGCCGCAGGGTCTGGGACTCCCCAGTGGGCGGTCATGGGTTGTCCAGGCCACACGGGGCAGACCTCCCCAGCCGCGTTGTCGCAAACCGTGAAGACGAAGTCCATGGTGGGTGCGCCGGGCGCGGCGAACTCGCTCCAGCTCTTGCTCCGGTAGCCCTCGATGGAAAGATTGGCCTTCTGCAGCCGCTCCAGGGCCAGAGGGTGGACTTCTCCCTTGGGTTGGCTGCCAGCACTGTAGCCACGGAAGGTTCCCTTGCCCTCCTCGTTCATGATGGCTTCGGCCAGAATGCTGCGGGCGGAGTTCCCCGTGCAGAGGAACAATACGTTGTAGTTGGGCGAGGTCATGGGATCTCCGGGGAAGAGACTGATCGGGGGCTTCGGGGTTTCAAGCATTCGGATCATCCGCCGGACAGCATATGACGGCCGCCAGGGATGCCTCATCCTGGGGGTACCAGCGGCGCTTCAGCCAGAAGGCCACGCCCACGAGGCCGATGAGCACCGGCACCTCTACCAGTGGCCCGATGACCGCGGCGAAGGCGGCGCCATGGGCGATGCCAAAGGTGGCCACGGCCACGGCGATGGCCAGCTCGAAGTTGTTGGAAGCCGCCGTGAAGCTGAGGGTGGCGCTCTGGGGATAGGTGGCCCCGGCCTGCTTCGACAGCCAGAAGCTCACGAAGAACATGACCACGAAGTAGATGAGCAGGGGCACCGCGATGCGCAGCACATCAAAGGGCAGCTTCACGATGGTGTCGCCCTTGAGGCTGAACATCACCACGATGGTGAAGAGCAGGGCCAACAGAGTCAGAGGGCTGATGCGCGGCACAAAGACCCGGTGGTACCAATCCAGCCCCTTGAGCTTCCCGAGCACGAACCGGGTCAGGAATCCCGCGATGAAGGGGATCCCCAGGTAGATGAAGACGCTCTGGGCGATCTGCCAGATGGTGATGTGCACCACCGCCCCCGGGAGGCCCAGCTTGGCGGGCAGCACCGTGGCGAAGAACCAGGCGTAGACGCTGAAGAAGAGCACCTGGAAGATCGAGTTGAAGGCCACCAGTCCGGCGCAGTATTCCGTATCACCCTGGGCCAGGTCGTTCCACACGATGACCATGGCGATGCAGCGGGCCAGGCCAATGAGAATCAGCCCCAGCATGTATTCGGGCTTGTCCCGCAGGAAAAGCACAGCCAGCCCGAACATGAGCAGGGGGCCGATGACCCAGTTCTGGAGCAAGGACAGGCCCAGCACTTTTTTGTTCTGGAAGACCAGGTGCAGCTCCTCGTACTTCACCTTAGCCAGGGGCGGATACATCATGACGATGAGGCCCAGGGCCAGGGGCAGGCTGGTGGTGCCCACGTTCCAGGCGTTGATGGCCCGGTTGAAGCCCGGCACCGCGAAGCCCAGCAGCACACCCAGGCCCATGGCCAGGAAAATCCACAGGGTGAGGTAGCGGTCCAGGAAGGACAGGCGCTTCGAATCGCTCATGGAACTCCTTGTTCAGGCTGGTTTGCGGGCGGAGATGATCATGCTGGTGATGAAGTCCGAGGGCCGGGTTCCTGGAGGCAGCTGGCTCAGGAGGTAGGCCGTCATCGGATCATTGCTGGGCAGCATCGCTTCGATGGCCTCGCCTTTGGGACTCAGGTCGATATCCACCAGACCCGCCGCCGCCATCATGGCGCGGAGCTCCTCGACCAGTGCGGCTCCAGCGATGCAGCCCACCAGGGCCACCACGCTCTCCTTCAGAGCCTCGGGCAGAGGACGCAACAGCACCATGTCCGAGATGGATACCCGGCCGCCAGGGCGCAGCACCCGGGCGATCTCCTTCCAGACCTGGGCCTGGTCGGGACTGAGGTTCAGGACACAGTTGGAGAGCACCACGTCGATGGTCGCCTCCGGCAGCGGGATGGCCTCGATCTGCCCCTGGTGGAAGGTCACGTTGTCCAGGCCCGTGCGACGGCGAAACTCTGCCGCGTTGTGGCGGGCCTTGGCCAACATCTCCCGGGTCATGTCCACCCCGTGGACCTCACCGGTCGGTCCCACGCGCTGGGCCGCCAGGAACACGTCCAGGCCCGCGCCACTTCCCAGGTCCAGCACCGCCTCGCCCGGCTTGAGGGCCGCCAAGGCCGTGGGGTTGCCACAGGAGAGGCCCAGATTGGCGCCGTCAGGCAGGGTGGCCAGCTCTGCCACGGAGTAGCCCACGCCCTGGGCGACCTCCTCGGCCCGATCACCGCCGCAGCAACCGGAGCTGGGACCACAACAACCGCCGCCGAGGCTGGTGGCGATTTTGCCATAGGCATCCTGGATCTTGAGGTGGGTGGGATGGGACGTTGTCATGGATTCTCCTTGGCTCAGCAGCAGTTGGGATCGCAGCCACCGCCGCCGCAGCAGTCCTGCCAGAGATACTCGGTCAGGGCCTTGAGCTGGTCGAAGCGGGCCGCGTAACGGATGGTGGTGCCCTGACGCTCGGCGCGCAGCAGGCCGGCTTCCGTGAGGTCGCCCAGGTGGTGGCTGAGGGTGGAAGCTGCCAGGCCCAACTGGGCCTGGAGTTGACCTGCAGATGTGCCCGCTGCCGGGCCCGAGACCACGGCCCGCAAGGCTGCCAGCCGACCCGCGTGAGCCAGGGCCTTGAGTTGGCGAGTGGCGTGAAGAAGGGTGGGGTCCGGGTGGCTCATATATTAATTCTATATTTCCGGTTATTTGAAAACAAGCCCTCAAACAAATTTTCTTGGCCGGGGATAAACAGGATGAACGGGGATGAAAAACAGGGCCTTTTCTATCCCCGTTCATCCTGTGTATCCCCGGCTAAGTTCCCTTCACGGCCCTTCGAAGTTCGGATGCACCAGAGGTTTTGTAGCCCCCCTCCCAGCGCAGGGCTTGCCTTGGCAGTCCCCTGCCCTGACCATGCAGGAAACCCGGAGGCCAGCATGTCAGCCAGTGATACCCAGGGACCCGTTTCGGTGCTGGACCTCCAGTTCCAGACTGCAGGCACCGTGGCCGCCTTCCTGGTGCGGACGCCCGAAGGGCCGCTCCTGGTGGAGACGGGGCCCGAATCCCTCTACGAGCACCTCCGCAGCGCCGTGCAAGCCCAGGGCTTCGAACTGGAGGAGATCCGCCACGTCTTCGTGACCCACATCCACCTGGATCATGCGGGCGCGGCTTGGCGCCTGGCCCAGCACGGCGCCAAGGTCTATGTGCATCCCAAGGGCGCCGCCCACCTCGCGGAGCCGGGCAAGCTCATGGGTTCCGCCACCCGCATCTACGGCGACGCCATGGAGCGGCTCTGGGGTCGCATGGAGCCCATCCCCGCTGGCCAGGTGGTGGCCGTGGAGGATGAGCAAGTGCTCCGCTTCGGCGATGTGGCCATGCAGGCCATCCACACCCCGGGCCATGCCATCCACCACATCACCTGGCGCCTGGAGGACGGTCTTTTCACTGGTGATGTGGGCGGAATCCGCATCGGCCATGGGCCCGTCATCCCCCCCTTCCCGCCCCCGGACATCGACCTGGAGGCCTGGGCCCTCTCCAATGCCCGCATGCGGGCCTGCCATCCCCAGTACATCTATCCCACCCACTTCGGCATCAAGCGTGATGGCCTGGCCCACTTCGATTCCCTGGAGGAGAACATCCACCGCATCGCCGAGTGGATGAAGCGGGAGGTGGTGGCCGGGAGCGCCGAGACGGAGCTGCTGCCCCGCTTCCAAGCCTTCATGCACGCCCTGCTCAAGGGCCACGGCCTGGACGAGCCGTCCATCCAGGACTACGAGATCGCGGACCCGGCCTTCATGAGTGTCCAGGGCCTGTGCCGATACTGGAAGAAGCAGGGGCTCGGGCCCGCCACCTGATCGGCCCGCCGCAATCGGATCAGCCTGCGGCGGCCCTTTGGCGCAGCAGGGCCACAAAGGCCTGGAACAGCTTGCGCATGGCCGGCTGCTTATAGGGGAAGAGGTCGACCGGATCTTCCGCGTGCACCAGGGCGGCAGTGTCCACCTCGAAGACGAGGAGTTCCCCGGCACGTGTCTCTGCGCAGTCGATCACCAAGTAGTCCAGGTCCAGCCTGGCATGGATGGCAGCCAGCGCCTCCCGATGCCGGGCCGTGAAACCCGAAGTGAAGCCTTCCATGAAGGCCGCCTCCTCGCCTCGCCGCACGGAACTCAGCTCCATGTGGGCGTTCATGTAGTTGATCATCCAGTGTTCCGCGATGGCCAGGTGGGAAGCGAAAGGCTCCCCGTCGATAAGGACGATGCGGTATTTGCGGAAGAGCCCGTCCGGACTGCTGTAGTCCACGTAGGGAGACAGGTAGAAGGCTTGCGCCGGTTGGCTCTCCAGCCAGGGGGGCAGCTCGGTGAGGGCTTCCACCCGCAGCAGGTTCTCGCCCATGTGAGCCCCCACGGCCCGGACCAGCAGGGGCTGCGGCAGCCTCGACGCGACTTCAGCCACGAGGGCTGCCCGCGGCACCCGCACCGTGTGGGGCATGTGAAGCCCCGCCACATCCTGGAGTGCATGGCTGGCGCGGTCCCTCGCCAGTCGTGGGATGTGGCCGGGCGCGTTCACCCGCGGGCGCTTGTCCAGCAGCCCCTCCAGGTGCCGCAGCAGGGGCAGATGCTCGTCCGCTTCCCGGATGGCGAGGAAGGCCAGGTCATGGTCTGGAAGTCGCTCGGGTAGGGGCTGGCCGGGCCTCAGGAAGAGCACCTCCAGATTCACCTCAGTGTCCTGCAGGAGGCACTCCAGGGGTGTGTTCATGAAGTAGCCCCCTGACGCCATGAGGGCCAGGAGCCGCAGGCCACCAGGCCGTTCCAGGCCGACCCGGTAGTGCTGCTGGAGGTCCAGGGCCAGCGCTTCTGCGGCATGGGCCTGCTCGACTTGACCACAAAGGGTAAAAACCCAGGACAGCTCCAGCAGGGCCGGGGCCGCAGCCTCGTCCCGCCCGGCCCGCTCCAGCAGGGCAGCAGCCAGGGGCCGCAGATCCTCGCCGGCCCTGGCCCGCCGCTGCAGGGGCAGGAAACCGTCGAGTGTGGGCTGGTCCGGCACGGCGGTGCTCCTCCCTGCTGCGATCATGATGATCGTAACCTCACGGGTTGCCGAGGTGCCTGGCATGACGTCTGCTGAATTCCCCTCTCACAGCCTCGACCCCGAGGACTGGACCAGCCTGCGCCACCAGGCCCATCGCATGCTGGACGACATCCTGGACCATGTGGCGGCCCTGCGTGAAGGCCCGGTGTGGCAGCCCATGCCCGATGCGGTGCGGAACGCCTTCAACGCGGACCTTCCGCTGGAGCCCTGCGCGCTGGCGGAGGTCCATGCGGATTTCCTGCGCACGGTGCTGCCCTACGGTACGGGGAACCTGCATCCGGGTTTCATGGGCTGGGTCCATGGCGGCGGCAACCTGGAGGGCATGCTCGGCGAGATGCTGGCCGCGGGGCTCAACGCGAACCTGGGCGGCCGTGACCACGCTCCCATCGAGGTAGAGCGGCAGATCCTCCGCTGGGTGCGGCGCCTCTTCAGTTTCCCGGAAAGCGCCAGCGGGCTCTTCCTCACGGGCACCTCAATGGCCAACTTCCTGGGCCTCCTGGTGGCGCGGCACTGGGCCCTGGAAGGCCGGGATCCCGGACTGCACCAGGCGGGCCTCGTAGCCTACGCCTCCGCCGCTGTGCACGGCTGCGTGCCTCGGGCCCTGGACATGGCGGGGCTGGGTCGGGCCGCCCTGCACCTGGTGCCCGTTGATGACCTGGGCCGCATGGACCTGAAGGCCCTGGAAGCCGCCCTGGCGGCAGATCGCACCGCCGGCCTGCGCCCGTTCCTTGTGGTGGGCACGGCCGGCACCGTGGACAGCGGGGCCGTGGACGACCTCGCGGGCCTGGCGGACCTGGCCCAGCGACAGCGCCTCTGGTTTCACGTGGACGGGGCCTTCGGCGCCCTGGCCATCCTCGCGCCCAGCCTGGCGAACCTGCTGGTGGGACTGGAGCGGGCGGACTCCCTGGCCTTCGACTTCCACAAGTGGGCCCAGGTGCCCTACGACGCCGGATATTTGTTGGTGCGGGACGGGCAGCAGCACCTGGACGCCTTCGCCGCCCCGGCGGCCTACCTGCAGCGGGAGAGCTGCGGCCTTGCAGCAGGCTCCCCCTGGCCCTGCGATTACGGGCCGGACCTCAGCCGGGGGTTCAGGGCCCTCAAGACCTGGTTCACCCTGCGGACCCACGGACTGCGACACCTTGGCGCCGTCATTGAGGGAACCTGCGCCTTGGCCCAGTCACTGGCGACCCGGATCCAGGCTGAACCGGCCCTGGAGCTCATGGCGCCTGTGACCCTCAACATCGTCTGCTTCAGGCACCGGGGCGAGAACCCTGATGCACTGAACGCCCGCATCGTGATGGAACTCCAGGCCTCCGGTCTGGCGGCCCCCTCCACCACGCGGCTGCGGGGCGCCCTGGTCATCCGTGCGGCCCTGGTGAACCACCGGACCCGCGCAGAGGACCTGGAGACTCTCGTGGCGGCTGTGCTGGACCTCGGCCGCCGCCTGGGCTGAGGCCTGGAACTCAGTCCCCCTTCAGGCCGCCCTGGTCACGCCCTGGTCAAGCCTTGGTGTTCAGATGATTGCCCGTGGCCACAGGGGCCTGGCTCTGGGTCGAGCGCGTGTAGGTCGGAGGGTAGGAAGCCACCTTCGGCGCCATCGGCTCAGGAATACTGGAGGCTGCACCTTGGACCTTGGCATCCTGCGGCTGCCGGTCCTGCCGCGAGGTCGGCTCTGGAGCTGCAGGAGCCGGGGGCGGAACCGTCTTGAAGAGGGGCGAGGGCGTGTAGTCCAGCAGCGGCTTCCCGAAGATCTGCGCATTGGCGGCGCCTACGGATTCAAACGGCTTAGTTGAACCGGTGACTGCCCGATACATAGGAAGGGTCGTGCTGAGGCCGATGGCCATGGAACACCGCTTTTCAAGCCAACTCTAATGTCGGCTCTATACCGGAGAAATTCAATGACTGTTTGGACATTTCAGGCCAAAACCCGAAATCTCCTCGCCTGCTTCAGAGTCTTGCCTCAGGCGAGAAGGCTGAGACTGCTGCTCGTGGCTACCGAAAGGGCCGCCTGGATGGCGCTTTGCAGGGAGGTCGACTGCGTTCCGTCCGTGGTGGAACCCGACGCCGTCGGTGCGGTCACGGTCGCGGTGGCCGAGGGATTGTTGAGGCGGTAGGAATAGGCAGCCAGTGCCGCCGTGGCATCCATGTTGACCGCAGCGAGGAGCCCGTTGGAGCTCTGCGAGGACTGGCTCGTGGACAGGAGCGACGGCGTCGAGACGGAGAGGGCTGCACTGAGCCCCGAAATGGGTGTCGCGGAGGAACCGTTGCTGCTGAGGCTGTAAATGCTGCTGGCCAGGGAGGAGAGGGCTTCCGAGGAGCTGCCGATGCCATTGGCGCTGCTGGCCAGGCTGGCGTAGGCCGCCGTCAGTGCCTGGAGAACGGCCGGATCCTGCGGGCCGGTGCCACTGGTGGTACCGTTGGCCGAAGCAGCCACCGGCGTCGTGCTGGGGGAGCTGTTCGTGGTCTGGGAACTGGCGCTCAGGGGCGTTGGCGCCTGGTACTGGAATTGGGACAGGGGGCCGACCGTTCCGATGTTCATGGTGCCCTCCCCGCTCCCGTCTTATCGGACCGAAATACCTCCGCCATGAGGGGTTTGGCTGGATTTATTTGGGGAGAGGGGTCGAGCCGGGCTGGCTCCAGCTGTTCAGGTCCAGGAGTTGGTCCAGCTCTGAATGTCCGGCGGGTCCTTTCACTATAGGTAGCAGAACTTTGAAGACCGAGCCCTCGCCCAGCGTGCTTTCCACCTCGATGCGCCCCCCGTGGGCCTCGACGATGGAACGGCAGATGTAGAGCCCCAGCCCCCAGCCCTGCTTGGCGTCCACCACCTGGCCCTGCTCGAAGGGATGGAAGAGCCGCTCGCACTGGTCCTTGGGTATGCCCCGGCCGGTATCCCATATTTCCAGCATCCAGTCGGCCCCAACCAAAGAACTCCGCACCCCCACCTTCCCTCCCCGGAGGGTGAACTTGAGGGCGTTTTCCACGAGGTTGAACAGCACCTGCTGCATGGCGGCGGGATCCAACAGGATCTCCACATCCAGGGAAATGGGTTCCAGGCTCAGCTGAGTCCGCAGGCCCAGGGATTCGCCCTTGAGCGTGAGGGTGCCCTCCAGGCCCTCCAGAATCTCCCGGGGGGTGCCGGCCTGCAGGGAAAGCCGGTCCGCCAGGGCATCCTCCCGGTTCCGGTCCAGCACGCCCTTGATGATGGCCTCCAATCGCTGCGCCTCGTGGGCCATGACACCCAGGATCTTCGTCACCCGGGGCTGCATGGGCTCCGGGGATTCCTGCAGCCGGTCCACGCTGAGGCGAATGCTGGTAAGGGGTGAGCGCAGATCGTGGCTCACGGTATTGATCATCTGCATCCTGGACTCCAGAGTGCTCCGCAACTCCCGGTGGATCCACTCCATGGCCTGATTGCGCTGAGCCAGTTCCTGAGTGCGTCCTTCCAGCTCCCGGGTGCGGACCGCGACTTTGGCCTCCAGGTCTCGGTTGTTGCGCTGCAGCAGGCGGACCCGGTATTTGACCCCAGCATAAGCGGCCAGAACCCCCACCACCAGGAGGAGGCCCTTGGCCCAGAGCGAGAGGTACCAGGGTGGCTGGATGGTCAGGAGCAGGGGCTCGGATTCGCGCCAGTCCACGCCGTCCAGGCTGGAGCGGAACACCAGGCGGTGCCGCCCGGGACTGAGGCCGCCGTAGTAGATGCCGCCCACGCCGGACTCCAAGGCGTGCCAAGGCCCCGCCGGATCGTCCAGCTTGGCTTCGAAGCGCACGGGAAAAGCCACATTGGGCGACCCTGCGTCGATATGGACCGCCAGGTTCGCGAAGCCCGGTGGCAGGGTTACGACCTTGGGAAAGGCGAAGGAGCCCTGCGCCCAGGTCAGATCCAGCACCACGGGCCGGGAGGCGAGGGGTTGCGGCAGCCGATCCAGGCGATCCAGGATGCACACGCCACCCACCATGCCAATCCACAACCGGCCCTGCTGATCCGCCATGGCGGCGCCCTGGTTCGTCTCGTCCGACAGCAGGCCCAGACGCCTGGTCAAGTGGAAGGCCTTGCCCTCAGGGCTCACGAGGCTCACTCCCCGCCCATGACCGATGGCCGTGAGCCCGTTGGCGAGCCCCTTGATCCAGTTGATGCCTTCCATGGGCTGGCTGCCTGCATCCTGGCTCAGGGTGCCCCAGGAGCTATCGCGGGGATCCCGCACCCAGAGGTTCTGGGAGGTGCCCACCCAGAGGCGGCGGCTCGCGTCCTGGTGGAGGGCGAGCACCTGGAGCTTGTCCGTGGGGGTGCCCGGAAAGGCGCGACTGAAGGTGCCGTCCTTGAAACTGAGCAGGCCCAGGCTGGTGCCCACTAGGAGATCGTCCTCCCGGGGTATCAGGCAGTGGACCGACGTGTAGCCCACAAGGCTCAGAGGATCATGCAGAGCCACGAAGCGCCCCTCGGCATCCAGCTCAGCCAACCCCTTGTCCGTGCAGGCCCAGAAGCGGTCACCCACCCGGACCATGGCCTGGACATGGGTGGTCGCCAGCTCCTTGGGGCCTGGCAGGAGGCGTCCCCCGGGGCCCAGCCTCTGCACGCCCTTGTGGGTTCCTACCCAGGCGCCTCCATGGCCATCGGGGAAGAAGGACCAAACTTCCTGGGAGACGAGTCCATCTCCACCGGTCCAGTGCTGGACGAGCCCCTTGCCCTCCTCCCAAAGGAAGACGCCGTTGTTGCTACCCAGCAGGACCCGATGATCCGGCAACTCCATGAGGGCACAGACGGTGCCCAGGCCCAGGTCGATCCCAGTATCAGGATGGCGGACCAGGCTGTGCAGGGGCGGAAAGGGCTGGGACCAGAGATAGTCCCCATTGGTCCCCAGCCAGAGGTCGCCATTCCGATCCCGCAAGGCGCAGAACACCGAATCACGGCACAGGAGTTCCCGCGCATTCATCGAATGGTGCTCGCCCTTGGTGTTGTAGAGGTAGAGTCCGTCTGTGCCCATGGCAATCAGCAACTCTCCCTGGCGATCCAGGGTGAACCTGCGGAAAGCGGCATCCGCTGGCGCTCCGGGTAGGGGCTCCACCTCCCAGTTACCGCCCCCGCTCAACCGCAGCAGGCGGTTCGATTGAAGGGCCCACACCTGACCGGAAGGGTCCTGGGCCAAGTTCAGAATGGAGTTTGCTTCAGACGTCGGCGGCAGGGCGGCCTGGTTGACAGTGGAGCCGTTCCAATGGGCCAGCACCCCCTTTCGCGAACCGAGCCAGAGGCCCCCCCGGCCATCCGAGCAGAGGGCCGTGAACGAGGTCATATCCCAAGGTGCGGGGAGGGGAACCCTCTCAAAGCGCTGGCCCCGAAGCCGGAAGAGCCCCTTCAGGGAACCGATGAGCAGCTCTCCCGAGGGGGTTTCAAACATCGAGTGAATGTTGAGGTCCTGAAGACCTTCGGCACTGCCGAAGTTGGTGACTTCCCGGCCCCGGATGCGGGCCACGCCCTTTCCGGCACTGGCCACCCAGATAGCCCCCTGGCGGTCTTCGAGGAGCCCATTGATGTCCTTGACCTGCATCCCATTGGAGGAATCAAAGACCTGGAACCCGCTCTGGCCCAGGCGGGTCACGGCATCATTCACGCTGACCCAGATGAAGCCGTTGCGGTCCTCCACCAGGGCCGTGACTTGGCTCTGGGTGATGCCGTCGCGGCTGTCGAAATGGCGCATGGCCAGAGCCTGGGCCCCCAGGGGAACCGCCAGGGCCGCCAAGAGGGCCAATAGGCGCCAGCCAAGGCCCAGGCCGACCCTTAGACGGGCGAGCATCTCCCGGGGCCACACCTCAGTCCCACGGCCCGGAGTCCGTGCACCAACTTGAGTGGAATGGCGTTGAAGCCCCTGGATTCCGAAACCCATGCATGCCGTTTCGTCCAGGGGAGGCACAAAGGATAATTTCAGCGATAACGCTGGGTCTACTCAAGAAAAAACAGTTCGCCCGCCCCCACCGAAGCAGCGGGGGGAACCGTTGACTGGCGGATTCACCGTTGGGGCTGAACCAGCTTCTGGGCCTCGAGGCTGCGGATGCGGTCAGAGGCCTCGATGGCCAGGCTCACCAGACTGGAGACGAAGGCGCCAAACTGCTGCTCCTCCCACTGCCAGGCCCGCTTGGGGCCCGTGTGTTCCAGGCAGACCACGCCCGCCAGTTTGTCGCCCGCCTTGATGGGGATGTCCAGCAGTGAGGTGATGCGCAGGGGTACCAGGTAGCCCACGGTGAACTCGCCTGTGCGGGGATCGAGGCAGGCATCTTCGGCGGCCACCACGCGGCCCCGCTCGATTTCCGCGAAGTAGGCCGGGTATTGGCTGGACTGGAGCCGGGCCCCCTCGCCGTGCAGGCCTTCCAGGCCATCGAAAATGCAGGCGCAGGTCAGTGCCGTGCGCGTGGTGTCAAAGAACCAGACACTGGCCCGCTGCACCTCCAGGGACAGGGCCGCCATGCGGGTGATGTCGCGCAGGGCCTTATCCAGATCCCCGGAAACCAGAGAGCGGTGCCGGATCAGCAACGTCATGGCCATCAACAGGCGGTTCAGGAATCCCTCCTTCCGCTGAAGGCGCTCGTTTTCCTGGACCAATCCATCAAAGTCCAGATGCTCCTGATCAGGCAGCTCCAGGATGGTACCGAGGGCGGACGTGGACTGGAAGGACATGGTACCTCTGCAAGGACAGAGGCCAAGTCTGGGGGAAGACCCGTCCCGGCGCGATGGCAGGGGTCACAGATTTATCGAGAAATACCTAGGCGACATTCGCCGATCGAGCAAAAAATACCATCACGGTTCATCGGCCCGAGAATGGTGCCAACCGCTTCTTCAGTTCCGCCATCGCGAAGGGCTTCGGCATGAGGCTCACCCTGGGGATGGTCTGCACCAGGTCCAAGGCGTCCTGGTCCACCCGACCCGTGGCTAAAAGCACAGGTAACTCCGGCCGCAGTCGGCGGATGATGGGCAGAGCTGCCGCTCCGCCCATGCCCGGCATGTTCAGGTCCAGGATGATCAGGTCCACCCGCAGGCCGCCTTCAAGTTGGGCCAGGGCCTCCTCGCCGGAGTCCACAACGGTGGCGATGTGGCCCATGGCCTTGAGCAGGCTACTCACAGCTATAGACACCAGGCTGTCATCATCGACCACCAGCACATCCAGCGAACAGCTCTGTCCGACCTCAGGATTGAGCGGCACCACGGGCTGGACGGCGGGCCATGCGGCGGGCAGGAAGATGCTTACGCAGGTGCCTTCGCCGGGGCTGCTGCTGAGGTCCAGCCGACCCCGGTGGGCCTTCACTGTGCCGTAGACCGTGGCCAACCCCAGTCCCGTGCCTTTGCCCTGGGGCTTGGTGGTGAAGAAGGGATCCAAGGCCTTGGCCAGCACCTCCCGGCTCATGCCACAGCCGGTATCCGTCACCGTGAGGCTCACGAAATCCCCTTCCGCCAGGGCGGTGCGCAGTGTCAACTGCCCGCCGCCGCTCATGGCATCCACAGCGTTCACGCAGAGGTTCATGAGCGCGTGGCTGAGTGCCGAGGCCTCTCCCCGCACCATGGGCAGGGGCTCAGCCAAGTCCATCTCCAGGCGGACGCGCTGCAGGGTGGTCCTGGACAGCAGGGCGACCTGATCCCGGACCAGGGCATTGAGGTCCACATCCCTGATGTCCGTGAGGTCCTGGCGGGCGAAGCCCAGGAGCCCCCGCACCATGGCCCCACCCCGCTCGCAGGCCTTGACGATGGTGTCCATGTCCGACCGCAGGGCCGAGCCCTCGGGCTCGCGCTCCTGGTGGACGCTGGCCATGCCCAGGATGGCCGCCAGCACGTTGTTCATGTCGTGGGCCAAGCCCCTGGCCAGGCTGCCCAGGCTTTCCAGCCGTTGAGTCTTGGCGAGGTGCTCCTCCAGCCGGCGCCGGTCCTCCTCGGCGGTCTTCTGCTCGGTGATGTCTTCGCAGAGCATGAGCAGATGGCGCTCTCCGCCCACCTGGAAGATGGAGATGAATACTTTCATCTGATTATCGGCCACCCTCAGCCTAAAGAACAGATGCCTCTGCTCGGGCAACTCCGAGGTCTTTAACCATTTAGGCACAAGTGGACAGGATGTGTCGCATCCATGACGCGATGTTTTGGCGTGGAGGTGTGCCATGCCGAGATATGACATCCAGTTCCAGAAGGGCCTTTCCCTGCGGGAGTTCATGGCCCGATACGGGAGCGAA
>Ga0209697_10002131_pt1 | contig 28972 bp, 28 predicted proteins | sample AliMusrvi5mmetaG_FD_184115 | JGI IMG/M metagenome (GOLD analysis project Ga0209697, IMG submission 184115) | Freshwater lake bacterial and archeal communities from Alinen Mustajarvi, Finland, to study Microbial Dark Matter (Phase II) - Alinen... | ecosystem: Environmental > Aquatic > Freshwater... | reverse complement strand
GGAATTACCAAGAAAGGAAGTCCGAATCAGCCGGGCCAAAGAGTTGATAATTTAGCCGTCCTGCCTGGGGCAGTTTGGGTGGCCATAAGTGGAGCAGTTTGGGGTGGCCATCGGGGGTCGATTTCTCAAAAACTGATCACCGTTTCGGTGTTGGGCGCCGCTGCCTTGGCGTTTTCAAGCGCATCCAGTGCTGCGGTAAACGCCGATGCGGCGCAAGCTCTGGCAAAGAAGAGCGATTGCCTGAAATGTCATGCCATCGACAAGGACAAGAAGGCCTCTTCATTCAAGAAGATTGCTGAAAAATGGAAGGGCAAAGCCGATGCCGAGGCAAAACTGGTCGATGCCCTGACCAAGGCCCCCAAGGTCAAGATGACGGACGGAACCGAAGAAGAGCACAAGGTCATTGCCACCAAGGACATGGCCGAGATCAAGAACCTGATCGGCTGGGTGCTGGCTCAGTAAAGCCTGTCGTTGCCGCCACGTGATGCGCGAGCATCAGGTGGCGTGCAATTCAGCTTCGGTAGGGATCATCAAAACCGAGGGCGGCTAGGATTTGCGTCTCACGGGCTTCCATGGTCGCCGCATCGCGTTCGCTGGTCTCATGGTCCCAGCCTTGCGCGTGCAGGACTCCGTGCACCAGCAGGTGCGCGTAGTGCGCCTGCAGCGCTGTGTCATTTTCCCGCGCTTCCCCTAAGACGACCGGCGCACACAGCACCAGATCGGCGACGACAAGCGGCGTCTGTGCATAGTCGAATGTCAGCACATTGGTGGCATAGTCCTTGTGCCGGTAGTCGCGGTTGAGCGCGCGCCCCTCCTCGACGTCTACGATGCGCACCGTGATTTCCCCGTCGCATTGCAGCGCATGGCGGATCCAGCGCGCCACCTTGTGGCGTGGCAGCGCGGCGCGATGGCGATGTGCATCCTCGATCCTGCCAAATTGCAGCGATAGCGTGAGCTGCTTCATCATGGCGAACTGGGCCGCTTGCGTGGCGCATCGTAGGCATCCACAATGCGCGCGACCAGTGGGTGGCGCACCACGTCTGCACTGGTGAAGCGGCAGATCGAAATGCCCTCGACGCGTTTGAGGACGCGCTCGGCATCGATCAAACCACTGAGCTGGGTCTTTGGCAAATCGATCTGGCTCACGTCGCCGGTCACCACGGCTTTGGAGCCAAAGCCGATGCGGGTCAAGAACATCTTCATCTGTTCCGGCGTCGTGTTTTGCGCTTCATCCAGAATCACAAACGCGGTGTTCAGCGTGCGTCCGCGCATGAATGCCAGCGGCGCGATCTCGATTGTTTGCCGTTCCAGCGCCTTTTGCACTTGCTCGAAGCCCATCAGGTCGTACAGCGCGTCGTAGAGCGGACGCAAATAGGGGTCGATCTTCTGCGCCAGGTCGCCGGGCAGGTAGCCGAGCCGCTCGCCCGCCTCGACGGCAGGGCGCGTCAGCACGATTCGCTGCACGGCGCTGCGCTGCAATGCGTCAACAGCGCAGGCGACCGCGAGGTAGGTCTTGCCGGTGCCGGCCGGACCGATGCCAAAGGTGATGTCGTGGCTGGCGATGTTGTCCAGGTACATGGCCTGGTTCATGGTGCGGGGCTTGAGGTCGCTGCGCTTGGTCTTGAGTGCCGGGCCGTCCACATCATCCATATCGGCGTCGCCTGCCAGCATCAGTTGCACGGTAGCCGGCTCGATCGGACGCGCCGCCATTTCGTACAAGGCCTGCAGCATTTCCATGCCGCGCTTGGCGTTGGCCTTGGTGCCGTCAACCTTGAACTGTTCGTGCCGGTGCGCGATCTTGACCTGCAAGGCCACCTCGATGCTGCGCAGATGGGAGTCCATCGGCCCGCACAGGTGCGACAAGCGGGTGTTATTGGGCGGTGAAAAGAGGTGTCTGAGAATCAAGTTGATAATTCCTGAAATGAGGCACCAATGATAGGCAAGAAATGATCGGCAAACTGACGGGCACGCTCGAAGACAAGAATCCACCCCAGGTGCTGCTGGATTGCCATGGCGTGGGCTACGAGGTCCATGTGCCGATGAGCACCTTCTACAACCTGCCCGAACTCGGCAGCAAGGTCAGCCTGCTGACGCACTTTGTGGTGCGAGAGGACGCGCAAATCCTCTATGGCTTTGCCAGCGCACCGGAGCGCGAGGCCTTCCGGCAACTGATCAAGATTTCCGGCGTTGGGCCGCGCACGGCGCTGTCGGTTCTGTCGGGCATGAGCGTGACCGAACTGGCGCAAGCCGTGACGCTGCAGGAGGCCGGCCGGCTGATCAAGGTGCCTGGCATCGGCAAGAAGACCGCCGAGCGCCTGCTGCTGGAACTGAAGGGCAAGCTTGGCGCCGACATCGGCGTGAGCGCCAATCTGGCCAGTGCGGCGCAGGCCGATATCCTGCAGGCGCTGCTGGCGTTGGGCTACAGCGACAAGGAGGCGGCCGTGTCGCTTAAGGCCCTGCCTGCCGACATCGGCGTGAGCGAAGGCATCAAGCTGGCTCTGAAGGCGTTGGCGAAATAGTTTTCCGGTGCTGCTGTTGCCGCCACACGCTATAGTCGGATCACCTTTTCAGCCAAGATCCCTGTGAGCATTCAGACCGACGATTTCGCCCCTCCGCCCGCGCGCCGCATGGTGTCTGCGGGGCCCGCTTCGCCCAACGAAGAGGCGGTCGAGCGCGCGTTGCGGCCCAAGCTGCTCGACGAATATGTCGGGCAGATCAAGGTGCGCGAGCAGCTCGAGATCTTCATCAGCGCCGCCAAGATGCGCGGCGAGGCGCTCGATCACGTGTTGCTGTTCGGCCCGCCGGGCTTGGGCAAGACCACGCTGTCGCACATCATCGCGCACGAACTCGGCGTCAACCTGCGCCAGACCAGCGGCCCGGTGCTGGAAAAGCCGAAAGACCTCGCGGCTCTGCTGACCAATCTGGAAAAGAACGATGTTCTTTTCATCGACGAGATTCACCGCCTGAGCCCGGTCGTGGAGGAAATTCTTTACCCGGCCCTGGAGGACTACAAGATCGACATCATGATCGGCGAAGGGCCGGCGGCGCGCTCGATCAAGCTCGACCTGCAACCCTTCACGCTGGTGGGCGCCACCACACGCGCCGGCATGCTGACCAACCCGCTGCGCGACCGTTTCGGTATAGTCTCCCGGCTCGAGTTCTACACCTCCGAGGAACTGGCCCGCATCGTCAAGCGCAGCGCCGGACTGCTCAACGTGCCGGCTGATGAAGAAGGCGGTTTTGAGATTGCGCGTCGAGCACGCGGCACGCCGCGCATTGCCAACCGCCTGTTGCGCCGGGTGCGCGATTTCGCCGACGTCAAGGGCATTGGCAAGATCACACTGGACATCGCGAACCGGGCGCTGGCCATGCTCGATGTCGATCCGCAAGGCTTTGATCTGATGGACCGCAAGTTGCTCGAGGCGGTGATCCACCGCTTCGACGGCGGCCCGGTCGGCCTCGACAACATCGCGGCCAGCATCGGCGAAGAGCGCGAAACGATCGAAGACGTGATCGAGCCCTATTTGATCCAGCAAGGCTATCTGCAGCGCACGCCGCGCGGCCGCATCGCCACCTTGGCCGCCTACCGCCATCTGGGCGTGGCGCCGCCGAACCGTGACGGCGACATGTTTGGGGTTTGAATTTCACTGCTATCGCGCAGCCCCCAAAGGCGCTTGTCGCTGCGCTCGCAATGACAAGACGCAGGTGTCATCCTGGACCTGATCCGGGATCCAGTGCCACGCGCACTATGAATTGCGGATTGTGGCCCGCGCGTTGCGCACCATCAGGATCTGCGCCAGGTAGTAGTTGCTCAGCACCCACAGGGGCACCAGCGGCAGCGGCTGCACGAAACGGTTGACGGCAATCAGGGAGTCGCTGAGCATGAAGAAGCAGGCGCCGAGCGCCACGGCGCGTGCCGCTGCGTCTTGCTGCACGGTGGCACGACCGATCGCTTGCGCCACCATCAGCGCAATCACCGTGACGTAGGCCGCCACGGCCACCTTGAGCACCGGGTCGCCCAGACCGCCCCAGACCCAGGCGTACATGGCCGCTCCTGTGGCCAGTGTGCCGGCCAGGGCGCGGCGGCTGGCAAACCAGGGCACGTCTTGGCGAAACAGCGCGATGTAGAACAGATGCGCCACGAGAAACGAAGCTAGGCCCGGCAGGAAGTAGCCGCCCGGCAGCATCAGGAACACGTCACCAGCGAGCGAGGCCAGCAGGGCCAGCATCAGAAGGGTGTCAAACCGCTCGACCGCCCCCGCGCGGCGCGCGCACCGCAGGACCAGGCCAAGGGCGAGCAGCATGGACAGGGGCTTGCAGATGAAGTGCAGCGCCTGCAGGCCGAGCGTGCTGCTAAGGGTGGCCAGCACGGCGGCGGCGATCAGGAGCCATTCCAGCGTGCGCGTGCCGGCATCGGGCGCGCGTCGACCTTGCTCAGGTGCTGCTTTCATCCAAGGCTTCATTGTGGTCCAGGTGCCGGCTGTCGCCCCAGCCGACCATTGTCAGGCCCTGCGGCGTCCAGAGCAGGCGGTTGATGGTGGCGTTGCCGAGATTCCAACTGCGGGCGGCCTGGATGTCCTGCCCGGTCGCAACGCGGTACAGCACGTCCATGACGCCGCCGTGGGCCACCAGCACAATCTGTTCACCCGGGTGGCGCTGTGCGAGGGCGAACGTGGTTTGCACGATGCGCTGACGCAGTTGCACCAGCGATTCGCCGCCTTCAGGCACCCAATCCGGATCACGTCGGCGCCAACGCAAGGCCTGTTCTGGCCAGGCGGCTTCGATTTCAACAAAGGTCTTGCCCTGCAGGACGCCAAAGCCGCGCTCGCGCAGATCGGGGCAGGCTTGGGGTTCCAGGCCGATGCGGCCGCCAATCGCGCGCGCGGTTTCCCAGGCGCGCAGCAAATGGCTGGAGTAGATGGCGCTGATCGGTTCCTCGGCCAGTGCTTGCGCTACACGCCGGGCTTGCCAGTGACCGGTTGCGTTCAGTTCGATATCGAGTTGCCCCTGAATGCGGGTGTCCACGTTCCAGGCGGTCTCGCCGTGGCGGATGGCAATGATGCGGGTGGCTTGCATGAGTCTTGATTGTATTTCCTGTCTGTTGCGGCTTGGTTCCGAAAATGGTTCAAACTGTGGCCCTCATCCGGGGCCGACTTGGCCTGTGTTTCAAGGTTTCACTGTGACCCATGTTCTTCACAACGCGTCGGTTCGCCGCATCCTCGCCCTTGCGCTGGTCTGCGCGTCGGTCATCCTGCAGGCTTGCAGCACCACCGGCGGCTACCAGCTCGCCATTGCCCATCTCAACGACAGCCATTCGCACCTGGAAGCAACGCCGCTGACCCTCGTTGTCGATGGCCGCAAGACCGTGGTCGAGGCCGGCGGCTTTGCGCGGCTGCAGACGCTGGTCGACGAGATGCGCTCCGCCAAGCCTGACTTGCTGCTGCTGCACGCTGGCGACGCCGTGCAGGGCACGCTTTACTTCACCCTGTTCAACGGCCAGCCCGAGTTCGAGTTCCTCAATCGTCTTGGCGTCACGGCCATGACGCTGGGCAATCACGAATTCGACCGCGGCAGCGCGGCGATTCCGTCTTACCTTCAGGCGGCGCAGTTCCCGGTCATCTCCTCCAACATCGACTTTTCCGGCGAGGCTGCCACGGCGGCGCTGCAGGTGCCGACGCGCATCGTCAAGGAAATCAACGGCGAGCGCATCGGCATCATCGGCCTGACCACGGAAACAACGCTGCAGACCACGCTGGATGTTGGCAAGCTGAAGTTCCTCGACGCCAGGGCCAGCGCCGAGCGCGAGGTCGCCGCCCTGACGGCGCAGGGCATCAACAAGATCGTGCTGCTGTCGCATCTGGGTTACGAGCTTGATCTGAAGCTCGCTGCGACGGTCAGCGGTATCGACATCATCGTCGGCGGTCACAGCCACACCCTGCTCGGCGCAGCTGCGGGCCTGGGGTCGATCGGCCTGGTGCCCGACGGTCCCTATCCGACTGAAGTGCTGGCGCCGGACGGCAGCCGGGTGCTGGTGCTGCAGGCCTGGAAGTGGGCTCAGATGCTGGGGCGGCTCGATGCCAGTTTCGACGCGCAGGGAAGAATCACCGGCTATGCAGCGAAGCCCGTGATCCCGGTGACCGACCGCTTCGTGCGCGACGCGGTCCCGGTGCCGCCTGACAGTCCCGGCTATGCGCAGATCGTCCAGACCTTCAAGCTGGGCGGCTTGGTGCGCGTGGTCCAGGAAGAAGGCAAGGCGGCGGCGGCTCTGGCGCCCTATCGCGCGCAACTCGCGACGTACCGCCAGGCGAGCGTGGCGAGCGCCGCCGAGGACCTGCTGCGCGGCATCAACAGCGGCCCCGGACCGCTGGCGGCCGACGCAATGCTGGCTGCGGTGCCCAGGGCGCAGGTGGCCATCCTCAACAACGGCGGCGTGCGCAAGGACCTCGCGGCCGGCAGCATTTCGGTCGGCGACGTGCTGGAAGTGATGCCGTTTGCGAACACGCTGGTGCTGCTGGACCTGAGCGGCGCTGAATTGAAAGAGGCGCTGGAGGGCGACATCGATTTCCTGATTAGCAGGAAATACCCGTCACCTTATCCCTATGTGGCGGGTCTGCGCTTCACCGTTGCGCGCCATGCCGACAAGGGCCGGCGCGTGACGGCGCTCGTGGTCCGGGATGATGCCGGCGCCTACCGGCCGCTTCTTCCCGATGCGATCTACCGCTGTGTTGTCAGCAATTTTGTCGCCGGTGGCGGCGACGGCTTCACCAGCATCCGCTCGACCAGGGGCTTTCGTTCGGACAGCGGCATTGTTGACAGCGACGCGCTGCGCGATTACCTCAAGAAGCTGGGAATCGTGCACCAGTCGACGGAGCAGCGCGTGACAGAACTGGCGCCGTAACGCCGACCGGCATCCGGCGCACCGCGCGGCTGTCAGAGCTGGAGATCGATCACCTGCGAGCCGGGCAGGGCAGCGCCGATGAATTCCTCCGAATCAAACACCTTGTCGCCGTCGGCATCGGCGATACCGGTGACCTTGATGTCCTTGAAGTTGTGCTGCTTGGCGTCCATCAGGTGCGAGGGCACGACGTTGTGCAGCGCCGTGAACATGCTCTTGATGCGCCCCGGGTATTTCTTCTCCCATTCGCGCAGCATGTTGCCGATCTGCTGACGCTGCAGGTTGGCCTGGCTGCCGCACAGCGAGCACGGGATGACGGGGAACTGGCGATGTTCGGCCCAGCGCGTCAGGTCTTTTTCCGCCACGTTGGCCAGCGGACGGATCACGATGTGGCCACCGTCGTCGCTCACCAGTTTCGGGGGCATGCCCTTGATCTTGCCGGCGAAGAACAGGTTGAGGAAGAAGGTCTGCAGCATGTCGTCGCGGTGATGACCGAGCGCAATCTTGGTGACCTTCAGCTCGTCGGCGACCCGGTACAGGATGCCGCGGCGCAGCCGGCTGCACAGGCTGCACATGGTCTTCCCTTCGGGGATCACCTTCTTGACGATGTTGTAGGTGTCCTGCGTTTCGATGTGAAACGGCACGCCCAGCTGCTTCAGGTAGGCTGGCAGGATGTGCGCCGGGAAACCGGGCTGCTTCTGGTCCAGGTTGACGGCGACCAGCTCGAAATGGACGGGCGCGCGCGCCTGCAGTTTGAGCAGGATGTCGAGCAGGCCGTAGCTGTCCTTGCCGCCGGAGACGCAGACCATCACGCGGTCGCCTTCCTCGATCATGTTGAAGTCCATGATCGCCTGTCCGACCTGGCGGCACAGGCGCTTCTCCAGCTTGTGCGTCTCGCGCTCGATCTTCGGCTCCGGCCTGGCTTCGACCTCGGCCGGTGTCACTTCCTTGTCAATCCAGACGACGCTCATTCGGTTTCCTTGTGTTCCATGGCGGTCGATTTTCCCTCAAGCGCTCACCACTGCCCGGTCTCGACCCGGATCGCCACTTCGCAGTCGTCGAAGATCTCGAGCTTGGCGATCTTCACGCGCACGCCCTGGACACCCGGCAGCTGCAGCAGGCGGTTGGCCAGCTTGCCGATCAGGGTCTCGAGCAGGTTCACGTGCTCGGCCGTGCACTCATTGATGATGATCTGGCGCACCTTGCGGTAATCGAGCACGCGGTGGATGTCATCGTCGTGCGGCAGCAGCGCCTGCTGGCCGAGGTTGAGCTCGGCATCGACCTGGATCGGCTGCGGCGCGGTCTTTTCGAACTCCAGAATCCCCAGGCTGGCATCGAAACGCAGGCCGGTGAGCGTGAGGGTCTGTCGACCAAAGGTTTGTGCCATGGTGGGAACCGGTTGGATGGAGAAGGCCAGGGTGCTGCCGCGTCACAGCATGGAGAAATCACGCTCGAATTTCATCAGGTGCTGGCCGCCGTCGACCAGCAGCGTGGTGCCGGTGATCGACTGGTTGTCGATGGCAAATTTCACGGTCGCGGCAACATCCGGCGCCGTCGAGGATCGGCCCAGCGGCGACAACTTGTGCAAGGCCTCGAACTTCTCCTCGCTCAGCAGGTGGCTCGTCAAGGTCAGGCCCGGCGCCACGCCGACCACGCGAAGTTGCGGGCTCAGCGCCATCGCCAGCATGGTGGTCGCCGCCTCCAGTGCAGCCTTGGACAGCGTGTAGCTGAAGAAATCGGGGTTCTGGTTCCACAGCTTCTGGTCCAGCAGGTTCACCACCACACCGAGCGGCCGGCGCGCGTGGGCGCTGGCCGAGCCGTCGCGGCCCAGCACATGGCCGTGCAGGGCCTGCGCCAGGATGATGGCGGCCCCGGCATTGCTGCGCATGTGCTTGTCCATGGCGGCGAAGTTGAAATTGGCGGCGGTATCGTGCTCGAAGGTGGAGGCGCTGTTGACGATGGCGTCGACGCGGCCGAACTGCGCGATGACTTTGGGCAGCAGGTTGCGCACGGCGGTCTCGTTGGTCAGGTTGGCGCGAAAGGCGGCGCTGGCGCCGGCCAGACGGGTGCAGTCGGCCACCGTCCTGGTGGCGTCTTCCAGCGAGTCGCGGTAATGCACGGCGACCTGCCAGCCATCCTTGGCCAGCGCGAGCGCAATTTCACGCCCCAGACGCTTGGCAGCGCCGGTGACAAGAACCGTTCGGGCGGGAGGCGGGCTCGACATTGGTGGACAATTCGAAGGTTATGACAACAGCCTACAGTTTAACGAGCGCCCTTGCGCGCCACATTTCACAAACCATTGTCGACGACGGCGGCTGGATCGGCTTCGATGAATTCATGGCGCTGGCCTTGTACACGCCGGGCCTGGGCTACTACGCCAACGACAGCACCAAGTTCGGCAGCCTGCCCTATGCCACGCAGGGCGATGCGCCAGCGCCGGGCAGCGACTTTGTCACCGCCCCGGAGATGACGCCCCTGTTCGGCCGGACGCTGGCCACCCAGGTCGCGCAGGCGCTGCAGGTGACGCAGACGACGGAAGTCTGGGAGTTCGGCGCAGGCACTGGCGCCCTGGCCCTGCAGGTGATCGAGGAACTGGCGGCGCTGGGCCAGCCGGTGGCGGGCTACAACATCGTCGATCTGTCGGGCAGCCTGCGCGCGCGCCAGCAACAGACGCTGGAAAGGCACGCCGACCGCGTGCGCTGGGTCAGCGAATTGCCCGAGACGCTGCAGGGTGTCGTGATCGGCAACGAGGTGCTCGATGCCATGCCGGTCAAACTGCTGGCGCGCACCGGGGGTCTCTGGCACGAGCGCGGTGTCGCCTTGTCGGCGCCCGATGCGGGCGACCAGGGCGCCGCCTTTGTCTGGCGCGATCGTCCCACGGACCTGCGCCCGCCACTGGAGCCGCAGGGCGAGCACGACTTCCTGACCGAAATCCATCCGCAGGCCGAGTCCTTCGTCCGCACGCTGGGAGACAAGCTCGGCGCCGGCGCGCTGTTCTTCATCGACTACGGTTTCCCGCAGGCCGAGTACTACCACCCGCAGCGCCACATGGGCACCGTGATGTGCCACCGCGCGCACCGCTCCGACACCGACCCGCTGGCCGACGTCGGCCTGAAGGACATCACGGCCCACGTCGATTTCACCGGCATCGCGCTGGCGGCGCAGGAGGCCGACATGGGCGTGCTGGGCTACTGCACGCAGGGGCGCTTCCTGATGAATTGCGGACTGCTGGGCCGCCTCGAAGACGCTTCGACCGCGATCCGCGTGCAGGCGCAAAAGCTGATCATGGAACACGAAATGGGCGAGCTGTTCAAGGTCATCGGCCTGTTCAAGGGCGAACCCTGGGATGCCATCGGTTTCGCCCACGGCGACCGCACCGACCGGTTGTGACTACAGCGCGGCGCGCACCGCCTCGACGCGCGCCTGTTCGATCAGTTCACCGATCTTCTTGCCGTTGATGCCCGCCGCCATGGCGACGCTTGCGATCGAATGCGTCGCCACCGCCCGAGTCGCGGCCAGCGCGGCCAGCAGGCGCGGCGATGGCGCGTAGGCTGACTCGGCGGACCCGAGCCGCCCGCGCGAATCGCATTCACAGGCCAGCAGCACTTCGACAAAGCGTTCCGGCTTGCGAAAGGCGTCACAGCGCTGCAGCAGGCGCACCACGGCGGCGGCGTTCAAGTCGCCGCTGCGGTGGATGTTGCCGTGCTCGCGCGCCACCACATCGGCGAGTTCGCGGCATTCGGTCGGCACGCGCAAGCGCTCGCAAATGCCGGCTAGCAGCCGCGCGCTGCGTTCCTCGTGGCCGTGGTGTTTGGGCAGCAGGTGCGCGGGCGTCGTCGCCTTGCCCAGGTCGTGGAACAGGCAGGCCAGGCGCACCGGCAGCGCGGCCCGCAGGCGCGCGCTCATGTCGAGCACCAGCATCAGGTGGACCCCGCAGTCGATCTCCGGGTGGTAGTCGGCGCGCTGCGGCACGCCCCACAAGCGGTCCACCTCGGGCAGCAGGCGCGCCAGCGCACCGCAATCGCGCAGCACCGCGAACATGCGCGAGGGCGTGTCTTCCATCAGGCCCTTGGCCAGTTCCTGCCAGACGCGCTCGGCGACCAAGTGGTCGACCTCGCCGCCGTCCACCATCTCGCGCATCAGCGCCAGGGTTTCGGGTGCGACCGTGAAGTCGGCAAAGCGCGCCGCCAACCGCGCCACGCGCAGGATGCGCACCGGGTCTTCGCGAAACGCTGCCGTCACATGGCGCAACACGCGGGCGGCCAGATCACGGCGACCGCGATAGGGGTCGACCAGCGCGTTCTTTGTCTCCCATAGCGCCGGGTCCGTCGCATCGGCGCGCACCGCCATCGCATTGACGGTGAGGTCGCGCCGCGCCAGGTCTTCTTCCAGCGTGACATCGGGCGCCGCGTGCACGGCGAAGCCGTGGTAGCCGGGTCCGGTCTTGCGCTCGGTGCGCGCCAGCGCATATTCCTCCTTGCTGCGCGGATGCAGGAACACCGGAAAGTCCTTGCCCACCGGCAGGAAGCCCTGCGCAATGAGGACATCGGGCGTTGCGCCCACAACCACCCAGTCGTGGTCGGTGACGGGCAAGCCCAGCAGCGCATCGCGCACCGCGCCGCCGACCAAGTAGATTTGCATGTCAGCGCGCCGCAGGCTCGGCGCTCAAGCGGTACGGCTCTTCGAAATCGAGGAAGTCTCTTTCCGCGATCGCGTGATCGATCCACTGTCGCACTCCGGGCAGGGCGCGCACGCGCTCGACATAGGAGGCGATGCCCTGCGGCAGCGGCAGCGCGTAGGTCTGCAGGCGCATGCAGATCGGCGCAAAGTAGGCGTCGGCAATCGTGAATTCACCAAACAGCAACGGGCCGCCATGTTCGTCGAGCAGGGTCTGCCACATCGTCACCAGGCGCGCGACCTCGGCCCGCACGGCGGGCTTGTCGCGCCAGATCAGCGCGCCGACTTCAGGCAGCGATGCCTCGACGTTCATCGGACAGTTGCTGCGCAGGGCGGTGAAGCCCGCGTGCATCTCGGCGCAGATGCTGCGCGCGCGCGCGCGCGCAGCCTTCGCACGCGGCCACAAGGCCTTGTCGGGAAATTGCTCCGCCACATATTCGGCGATCGCCAGCGTGTCCCACACCGCCAGGCCATCGTCCACCAGCAGCGGCACCTTGCCGGTTGGCGTCAGGGTCTTGAGCGTGTTCTTGAAGGTGGAGCGGCCGTCATCGGCGAACGAGTCAAAGCGAACCATGACCTCCTCGAACGGGATGCCGGCCTGGCGCAGCAGGACCCAGGGACGCATCGACCAGGATGAGTAGTTCTTGTTGCCGATGTAGAGCTTGAGCATGAGGGGTCTCCTTAAGTCGATAATTCTATGCATATCAAGCGGAGTGCACTCATGTCGGGAATTGGAAGAGGCGCAGCCATCGCGCTGCTCGCGACGGCCTTGCTGGCCAGCAGTGGCTGTGCCGTCGTCGCCGTGGCGGATGCCGTGGTGACCACGGCGGCCGTGGTGGTCAAGACCGGAGTGAAGGCCACGGGCGCGGTGCTTGACGCCGTGATCCCTGATTCCAAACCGGCACGATAGACCTTGCTAGGGCAGGTCCTGGGCCGGCTCGGGTGCGCTGGCATCGCGCGGCCCGACCAGACCGAGCCGCTGTTTCAATGATTGAGGTTGGCCGCTGATCAGCGCTGCGTAATTGGCCGTGTTGGACAAGACCTTCTTCACATAGTCGCGCGTTTCGGAGAACGGCACGTTCTCCGCCCAGATGGCCGCGTCCAGCACGGGTGCGCCGGTCTGGCCGCGCCAACTGCGCGGCCGGCTCGGCCCGGCGTTGTAGGCGGCGGCCGCCATCGGCATTGAGCCGTCGAAATTGTCCAGCACCAGCTTGAGATAAGCCGTGCCGATGACGATGTTGGTGTCACGCTCGTTGATCTGGCTTGGCTTGAAGCTGGTCAGCCCGATCTTCTTGGCCGTCCAGCGTGCCGTCGGCGGCATGATCTGCATGAGGCCGGCGGCACCGACACCCGAGTGCGCGTCTGTGACGAAGCGGCTTTCCTGACGGATCAGGCCGTAGACGTAGGCCGGGTCCAGGCCGATCTGCGCCGCGCGCTGCAGCACCGCGGTCTTGTGCGGCATGGGAAAGCGCTGCTCGAAGTCGATCACGTCCCTGGTTCGATCGCTGGTGTTGATGCAGCGGTCCCAGACCTCGTTCTGGCAGGCCAGATCGGCCGCTGCCAGCAGCTCGCGGTCGCTCATGCCCCCGGGTGTGTGCAGATTGGTGCTGTAGTTCCACTCGCGCACACCCTCGCTGCGCAAGCCGATCCGGATCGCATACAGGCTGCGGTTGAGGCCGGCATTGCGACGGGCCGCTTCCTTCTCTTCGGCGCTCAGGGCCGGCGGCGGCTGCGGCACCGTGATGGCGTGGCCCAGCTCTTCCAGCGCCAGTTGTTCGTAGAAGCCGCGCACGCTGGCGATGCTCTCGAACAATGCCTTGGCCTCTGCGCGCTGGGCGTCGGTTTTCGCCAACCTGGCCAGTGCGCGCGCGCGCCAGTAGATCCAGGTCGATTCCTGGCGCGCCTCGGGACTCATGGCCTGCGTCGCTGAGAGCACATCCTTCCACTGGCCCTGGCGCAGGGCGGCGCGGATCTTCCAGCCCAGTTGTCCATCGCTGAGCTCGCTCTCGATGGCCTTGGAGAAATAGGCCAATGCATCGCCTGTCAGGCGCTGCGCCGTCTGCTTGCCGATCACGCCCCAGACCCACGAGCGTTGCTCCGCGCTCAGGTGCACGCCCCAGTGGTTTTCCATCGCGCTGGCGGCACTGTCGGGGTCGTTGGCAGCCATGCGGATCAGGGCCAGCACGACGGATTCCTTGGCGACACGGCCCGCGGCGATGACGCGTTTGGACAGATAGCGCGCCGGGTTGTTGTTGATCTCGTCGATCGGTGCTGCGGCAGCCGTGGAGATGATTTCCACCGCCAGCTTGGCCAGCCTGGGGCGGTTGTTTTCCATGGCCTGGCGCGCCTTGCGCCAGATATCGGCCTCGCTCAGCCGTTTGGCTGCGAACAGATGACTGGCCGCATAGTTGCAGCCGTCGTCGACATCCCGTTGCGCGTACCAGACGCGCTTGAAATCAGCGCCCAGTTCCGGGTTGGTGGACAGCGGCTCGAGCGCCAGACTGTAACAGCGCACCTCGCGGTCGTCCTTCATGCGGAACAGGGGCTGCACATCCGCGAAGTCGCTCCAGTAGCGGCGCTGTCCGAGCAGCAGCAGCCAGTCGTTGCGCAGGCGGTCTTCCTGATAGCTGCCGGCAAAACGCGTGAAGAAATCCTGCACTTCCGCCGGCGCGGCTGTCTCCAGCCTGGCTTTCAGTTCCCAGTAGGCAGCCCAAGGCTCCAGGGTGTTGCCGCGCGCTTGCGGCAGCAGGGCGCTCAGGCGTTTGCTGTCGCCCTTCTTGAAAGCCTGGTTCATTTCCAGAATCACCGCGTCCGACGGCGACAGGGCGGGGGCCGCAGTTTGTGCGCGGGCTGGCGATAGCGCGGCCAGCGTCAGGCACGCCGAGACGGTAATCGATGTCAAAATGGCGTGAAACTGCATGGTGGGATTATGGACACAACGGGTAACAACAAGAAACTTGAGAAGAAAGCCCTGCGCGAGCAACTCATCCATCAACGCCTGAACCTGCCCGATCGCCTACAGCGCGCCGATCTTTTGCAGCGGGTCATGCGCATCTGGCTGGTGGGTCGCCCCGATACCGTGATCGGCGCCTACTGGCCGATCAAGGGCGAATTCGATCCGCTGCCGGCCCTGCACCGCTGGAAGGAAGACGGTGAACTGATCGAACAATCACGCCTGCGCAAGATTGGACTGCCGGTGGTCGACAAAGTTCACAAGACCATGACGTTTCATGCCTGGTACCCGGGTTGTCCGATGGAAGAAGACGCCTATGGCATCCCCAAGCCCAAGGACACCGAGGTCATCGTGCCGACGCTGCTGTTCGTCGCCTGCGTCGGTTACGCGCCGGGCGGCTACCGTCTGGGTTATGGCGGCGGCTTTTATGACCGCATGCTGGCCACGCTGCAGCCGCACCCGATGACGGTCGGGCTTGGTTTTGCACCGGCCTTTCTGCCGGACTTCGAACCCGAGCCGCACGACATGCCGCTCGACGCCATCCTGAACGACAACGGCGTGGTCTGGCCGGTTTGAGCATGGCTCCGGCAGATCTGCTCGACCCCTGGATCGACGCCTCGCAAAAGGGTTTTCCGCACCACAGCGCGCCCGTGCGGCGTTCGCAGATCGGCGGCCAGGGCTGGAATGTGCTGGCCGGTGACCTGCCGCTGCCACTGGCCGTCATCAAGCGCGAGGTGCTGCAGCACAACCTGGCGTGGATGCAGGACTTCGCAGGTCAACGCGGCCTGGGTCTGGCGCCGCATGGCAAGACCAGCATGTCGCCCCAGCTGTTTCGCCTGCAGCTTGACGCGGGCGCCTGGGGCATGACCTTTGCCACGGTGACGCAGATGCGCGCGGGCCTGGCCGCCGGCGCGCAGCACTGCCTGATCGCGAACCAGGTGTTTGCCGACATCGACCTTCAGTGCATCGACAGCTTGCTGCGAAACCAGCCGGGGCTGCGTCTGATCTTCCTGGTCGATTCACTGGCGCAGCTCGATCGGATCGAAGCCTGGCGGCACAGGCAGCCGCAGGCCTGTGATTTTGAGGTGCTGCTGGAGATCGGTTTGTCCGGTGGGCGCACCGGTTGCCGCGACCTGACGCAGGCCATGGAACTGGCGCGGCGCCTGCATGACAGCACGGCGGTGCGACTCGTGGGCGTGGAATGCTATGAAGGACTGGGCGCCAGCGGTGATACGGCGCAGGACCAGGCTTACGTGCGGCCGCTGCTGGACTTGTTGCAGACGCTGGTCGCCGCCTGTGACGCACAGGATTTGTTTGACAGCGATGAAGTGATGCTGACGGCCGGCGGCTCGGCCATCTTCGACCTCGTCAGCGCCGCGCTCAAGCCGGCGCTGCGGCGCAGCGTGCAGGGCTTGTTGCGCTCGGGCTGTTACGTCACGCATGACCAGGGCAACTACAAGCGCATGATGAGCGCGGTGGCTGCGCGCACCGGTTGCACGACCGGTCTGGAGGCGGCGCTGGAGGTGTGGGCCGAAGTGCAGTCATGCCCGGAGCCGGGGCTGGCGATCCTGGCCGTTGGCAAGCGTGACCTTTCCTACGACATGGGCATGCCAATCCCGCTGGCGACATGCGCTCGTGGGACACGAACGGTGCGCGCGGCGCCGGCGCAGTGGACGATCAGCAAACTCAACGACCAGCATGCCTATCTGCAGGGGTCCGATGCGCAGCATCAGGCGCTGCGGGTGGGCGATCGGGTTTGCCTGGGCATTTCGCACCCGTGCACCACCTTCGACAAATGGCGCTGGATGCCGCTGGTCGACGCCGGCTACGGCGTGGTCGACGCGATCACGACCTGCTTCTGATCAGCACTCGACGATATTGACCGCAAGGCCGCCGCGCGAGGTTTCCTTGTACTTGGTCTTCATGTCGGCGCCGGTTTCGCGCATGGTCTTGATCACGTTGTCGAGCGACACCACGTGCTGGCCGTTGCCGGCGAGCGCCATGCGCGCGGCGTTGACGGCCTTGACCGCGCCCATCGCGTTGCGCTCGATGCAGGGCACCTGCACCAGGCCGCCGACCGGGTCGCAGGTCAGGCCCAGGTTGTGTTCCATGCCGATTTCGGCCGCGTTCTCCACCTGCTCCGGGCTACCGCCGAGCACGGCGGCCAGGCCGGCGGCGGCCATCGAGCAGGCCACGCCGACCTCGCCCTGGCAGCCGACTTCGGCGCCGCTGATGGAGGCGTTGAGCTTGTAGAGCATGCCGATGGCGGCGGCGTTCATCAGGAAGTCGATCACGGCGTCGTCCCGTTTGGCAGGGTCGGCGCCGCGGCCATTGTTCAGGAGGAAGCGGTCGCAGTAATGCAGCACGGCCGGGATCACGCCGGCCGCGCCGTTCGTCGGAGCCGTCACGACGCGTCCGCCGGCGGCGTTTTCCTCGTTCACGGCGAAAGCGTAGACATTGATCCAGTCGAGCACCGAGAGCGGATCGGCCAGCGCGCGCTCGGCGCGCTCGCGCAACTGCGCTGCCAGCAGCGGCGCGCGCCGCTGCACCTGGTACGGGCCCGGCAGCGTGCCGTGGTGGCTCAGGCCGCGCTGCACGCATTCGCGCATCACGCGCCAGATCATCAGCAGACCGGCGCGGATTTCCGCATCGCTGCGCCAGGTGCGCTCGTTGGCCCACATCAGCTGGCCGATGCTTAAGCCATGGTGTTTGCACAGCGCGAGCAGGGCATCGCCTGAAGTAAACGGATACGGCACCTTGTTGTATGCGCTCAGCACGGCTTCGTTGGCCGCGCCGGCCGTCACGACAAAGCCGCCGCCGACGCTCAGATAACGGCTTTGCCTGAGCAGGCCGCCCTGGGCGTCGAACGCGCTGAACTTCATGCCGTTGGGGTGTTCGGCCATGGCTTCGCGCCGGTACAGCAGCAGATGCTCTTTCTCGCGGAATGCGATCGAATGGCGTCCGAGCAGCGCCAGGCTTTGCCCGTTGCGCACGGCTTCGATCAGCGCGGGCACGGCGTCCACATCCACGGTGTCGGGCGCCTCGCCGAGCAGGCCGAGCATGACGGCCTGGTCCGAGCCGTGTCCCTTGCCGGTGGCGCCGAGCGAACCGTAGAGCTCGCATTTCACGGCGGCGGTGTGCGCCAGCAGCTGATCGCGTTCGAGCGCCTGCGCGAACAGGCGCGCGGCGCGCATCGGCCCGACCGTGTGCGAACTGCTCGGTCCGATGCCGACCTTGAAGAGATCAAAAACGCTGATGGCCATGGCGCGATCTTATGCGGTGTCAACGCCCGGCTGTCATCAGCGCGCGCGCATCGTTCTCGTAGTTCCGTAGGGTCTCGCTCAGCTGGCGCCGCTGTGCGCGGGTCGTGCTGTTGTGCAGCGCGGCCAGGGTCGCGCAGTTTTCCTGCTGCAGCAGATCCGAATAGTCCCGCTGATCAGCCTGCGGCGAATGCTGGCTGCGCTCGAGCAGGGCGCGGACCCGGGCTGCGACCTCGGCGCGGCTCAGGCCGGTACCCTGCACCAGGCGCAGCGTCTGCAGCGTGTCCTGGTAGCGGCGCTGCGACTCGCGATCGCTCAGGCTGGCGTCGAACACGGAACTGGCCACGCGGCCGCGCAGGACCGCCACTTGTGCCTCCTCAAGCCGGCCGTAAAAGCTCTCGGCGCGCTCGACCAGCCGCTTGAGGCGGCGCGCCTGGCGCTCATCGGGCGTGCCGGCCAGCGACTCGTCGCGCCATTTCTGGCTGCGCTGGTCGAACTGGCGCGCCAGGTGTTCGAGCTGTGCCGCCGTCAGGCTTGGCGCGAGCCCGGTGATGCCAGGCTCAATCCGGTCCAGCAGCGCCTGCAGGCGCGGCCTGAGCTCGTCGATCAGCGCGCAGACCTGCGTCGCCTTCACATGGGCCGGGGCCAGGCGCTGCAGCTTGTCCAGTGCGCCGATGTAGAGCGGCAGCTCGGCCTGCCGGTGCCAGGTCTGCAGGGCTGCCAGTTCGGCGCGCAACTGCAGCGACTGCGCGTCGTTGAGGTCGAGGTAGCTGTCGAGCCACCAGTAAGCCAGTTCCGGCGCGTTCTGGTAGCCCAGCCGCGCCGTGCTGCAGCCCGCGAGCGGGAACGCGAGGAAAGCGGCCAGCAGGGCGCCGATAATGTGGCGCAGTGGCAGGACCAGACAGGGGAACCGATTGAATACAAGTAGCACGGATATTTCCAAAAACACTGCAACGCCGGGCGCCGTGGACGTGGTGATCATGGCGGCCGGCAAGGGCACGCGCATGAAGAGCCGACTGCCCAAAGTGTTGCACCTTTTGGCCGGACGCGCACTACTCGCGCATGTGGTTGACACAGCGGCGCAGTTGTCGGCGCGCCAGGTGGTCGTGATCAGCGGCCACGGTGCAGCTGAAGTGGAAGCCGCGCTGGCGCCGGCGGCAGGTGCCGGTTTCGATCTGAGCTTTGTGCGCCAGGAGCCGCAACTCGGCACCGGGCACGCCGTGCAGCAGGCCGTGCCGGTGCTGCGCGATGGCGGCATCGTGGTGATCCTCTCGGGCGATGTGCCGCTGATCCGCGCCGAAACCCTGGGCCAGCTGATTGCGACCTGCGGCGGCGACAAGCTGGCGCTGTTGACCATCGACTTCGACGACCCCACGGGTTACGGCCGCATCGTGCGCGACGGCGAGGCGGTGCGCGCCATCGTCGAGCAGAAGGATGCCAGCGAGCAGCAGCGCGCCATCACCGAGGTCTACAGCGGCATCATGGCGCTGCCCGCGCAGCAGCTCAAGCGCTGGCTGGCGCGGCTGGACCGGAACAACGCGCAGGGCGAGTACTACCTGACCGACATCGTGAAGTTCGCCGTGGCCGATGGCGTGCCCGTGCTGGCGCACCGGATCCGCGACCCGCTGCAGGTGGCCGGTATCAACAGCCCGCTGCAATTGGCCGAACTCGAACGCGCCTGGCAACTGCGCACGGCGCGCGCCTTGATGGAGCAGGGCGTGCGGCTGGCCGATCCGGCGCGGCTTGATGTGCGCGGCGTGCTGCGCTGCGCACAGGACGTCGCCATCGACGTCAACTGCATTTTTGAGGGCGAGGTGACACTGGGCGAGGGCGTGAAGATCGGTGCCAACTGCGTGATAGCCAACGCGACGATCGGCGAGGGCGCCGTGATCCATCCCTTCACCCATATCGAAGGCGGCAAGCCCGGCAGCAAGAACTTCATCGAAGTCGGGGCCGGCGCGCTGATTGGGCCCTTTGCCCGGCTGCGCCCGGGCACACGGCTCGGGGCCGAGGTGCACATCGGCAATTTCGTCGAGGTCAAGAATTCGACACTGGCCAAGGGCGCCAAGGCCAACCATCTGGCCTATCTGGGCGACGCCACGGTCGGCGAGCGCGTCAACTACGGCGCCGGCAGCATCACGGCCAACTACGACGGCGCCTTCAAGCACCGCACCGTGATCGAGGCCGATGTCCACATTGGCAGCAACTGCGTGCTGGTGGCGCCGGTCACGATCGGTGCCGGCGGCACGGTTGGCGGCGGCTCCACCATCACCAAGGACACGCCGCCCGGCGCGCTGAGCGTGGCGCGCGGCAAGCAGGTCAGCCTGGGGAACTGGAAACGCCCCGCCAAATAACAGCCCCCACGCTTGTCACTTCGTGTACTACGCTGCCCCCCGAGGGGGCTAATTTTTCTTGGGGCGGCCCGGCGAAAAATTTATTCAGGTTAAAACTGGTTTGGCTGGCAGCATCACGCGGGCGCCGAATTTGCTGCGCTTGATGCTGAAGAAGGTCTTCACATTGCGCACATTGGCGTCGGCCGTGAACAGCCGCTGCGCCAGCACCAGATAGTCAGGCATGTTGGCCGCATGCACCACCAGCAGGAAGTCCGGGCCCGGCGAGACGCGGTAGCACTGCTGCACGGCGTCGTCGACGAGGACACGCTTTTCAAACGATTCCTGCGCCTCATTGTCTTGCCGGTCCAGGGTGATCTCGACAATGGCGCACAGCCCGTGGCCGACCACTGCGGCCAGCTTGTCGACGCTGAGCACCGCGATCTCACGCTCGATCAGTCCGGCATCGCGCAGGCGCTTGACGCGGCGCAGGCAGGTCGGGGGTGAAATGTGCGCCAGCGCCGCCAGGTCCAAGTTGCTGCGCGACGCATCGGTCTGCAATTGGTCGAGCAGCAGCAGATCGGTTGCATCAAGGGCCAGCGCGTCCATGATCCCGAAAAGCCGTGTGGTTTGGGAACGCCGGTCAGGCGTCGGGGGCTGATTGCGCGCGCCGGCGGCGCTCCAACCAGGCCTGCAGTTCGCCCACCACGCCCTTGCGGAAAGCCAACACGCACAGCACAAAGATCACGCCGATGATCACGTTGACCCAGGAGCCGACCTTGTCGGCCAGCATGTCCTGCAGCGAGATCACGATGCCGGCGCCAAAAACCGGCCCGAAGAAGGTGCCCACGCCGCCCAGCAGCGTCATCAGGATCACCTCGCCCGACATCGTCCAGTGCACGTCGGACAGCGTGGCAAAGCCCATCACGAGTGTCTTGAGCGAGCCGGCCAGCCCGGCCAGCGCGGCCGACAGCACAAAGGCCAGCAGCTTGTAGCGGTCGACCTGGTAGCCCAGCGAGATGGCACGCGGCTCGTTCTCGCGGATCATCTTGAGCACCTGCCCGAACGGCGAATGCACGATGCGCGAGATGAACAGAAAGCACGCCACGAATACCGCGACCACGAGGTAGTACATGGCGGTGTCGGATTCGAGCGCGATCATGCCGAACAGGGCGCCGCGCGGCACGCCCTGCAGTCCGTCTTCACCGCCGGTGAAGGGCGCCTGCAGGCAGCCGAAATACACCATCTGCGCCAGCGCCATGGTGATCATCGCGAAGTAGATGCCCTGGCGCCGGATCGCCACCAGGCCGACCACGCCGCCGATCAGGCCTGAGCCGATGACGCCGGCCACGATGGCCAACTCGGGTGAGAGGTTTTGCGACTTGATCAGCCAGCCTGTGATGTAGGCGGCCGAGCCGAAGAAGGCCGCATGCCCGAAGGACAGCAAGCCGGTGAAGCCCAGCAGCAGGTTGAACGCGCTGGCAAAAATGGCGAAGCACAGCAGCTTCATGACGAACACCGGATACAGGCCGAGCACGGGCGCCAGCAGCGCCAGGATCAGCAGCGCGACATAGGTGACGCGAATGAGTCTTTGGGCGCTTGTCATTCAGGCTTCTTTCCCAAAAAGGCCGGCCGGGCGGAACATGAGGACGATGACCATGATGACGAACACCACGATGCTCGATGCCTCCGGGTAGAACACGCGGGTCAGGCCCTCGACCACGCCCAGGCCCAGCCCGGTCAGGATGGAGCCCATGATGGAGCCCATGCCGCCGATCACGACCACCGCAAAGACGACGATGATCAGGTTCGATCCCATCAGCGGATTGACCTGGATGATGGGCGCGGCCAGCACGCCGGCCAGCGCCGCGAGCGCGGCACCGGCGCCGTAGGTCAGCATCACCATCAAGGGCACGTTGACGCCGAAGGCCTGCACCAGCGCGGCGTTTTCGGTGCCGGCGCGCAGGTAGGCGCCCAGACGCGTGCGCTCGATCAGGTACCAGGTGCCCAGGCACACCAGCAGCGACACCAGCACCACCCAGGCGCGGTAGTTCGGCAGCACCATGAAACCGAGGTTGGTGGCGCCCGACAGGAGCTCGGGCACGTCGTAATTCTGGCCGGAGGCGCCGTACAGTTCGCGGAAGATGCCCTCAAAAATCAGGGCCAGGCCGAAGGTCAGCAACAGGCCGTACAGCGGGTCGAGCTTGTACAAATGCTTGAGGAACAGCCGTTCGATCACGACGCCGAGCAGGCCTACCGTGAGCGGCGCCAGCAGTAGGGCTCCCCAGTAGTTGATGCCGAATTTGTTGAGCATGATCCAGGCCGCAAACGCGCCCAGCATGTACAACGCACCGTGCGCGAAATTGACCACGCCGAGCAGGCCGAAGATGACCGCCAGGCCGAGGCTGAGCATGGCGTAGAACGCGCCATTGACCAGGCCCAGCAGCAACTGGCCCAGAAACGCCTGTAAAGGGATGCCGAATATTTCCATGTCGCCTGTCGTCAAGCCCCGCTCCAAGGGGAGCGGGGTTAGGGGTGGGTCAAATTACTTCTTGAGCAGCGCGCACTTGGACTCGGCCACCGTGGTGAAGGCCTGCTCGCCGGGGATCTTGGCGATGGTCTTGTAATAATCCCACGGTGTGCTGGAGTCCTTGCTCGATTTCACTTCAAACAGGTACATGTCGTGGATCATGCGGCCGTCGGCGCGGATCTGACCCTTGCTGTAGAAATCGTCGAACTTCATGCTCTTGAGCGTGCCCATGACCTTGTCCGAATCGGTGGTGCCGGCGGTCTGCACGGCCTTGAGGTAGTTCGCGGCAGCGGAGTAGTCTGCGGCCTGCAGGCTCGACGGCATGCGCTTGTATTTTTCGAAGAAGCGCTTGGCGAACTTGCGCGAGGCGTCGTCCTGGTTCCAGTACCAGCTGTCGGCCAGTTGCAGGCCTTCCGTGTTGGCCAGACCCAGGCTGTGCACGTCATTGATGAACACCAGCAGGCCGGCGACCTTCATGGTCTTGGTGATGCCGAATTCCTTGGCCGCCTTCATGGCGTTGGTGAAGTCGCCGCCTGCGTTGGCCAGTCCGAGAATCTGTGCCTTGGAAGCCTGCGCCTGCAGCAGGAAGGCCGAGAAGTCCGATGCGTTGAGCGGATGGCGCGCGGCCCCGGCGACGGTGCCGCCGTTGGCCTTGACGACGTTGGCGGCGTCGCTTTCGAGCGAATAGCCAAACGCATAGTCGGCGGTCAGGAAGTACCAGCTCTTGTTGCCGGCCTTGACCAGCGCCGTGCCCGCTACCTTGGCCAGCGACACGGTGTCATAGGCGTAGTGCACGGTGTAGGGCGAGCAGTCTTCATTGGTCAGGCGCGCCGAGCCCGCGCCGATGGCGATGAAGGGGCGCTTCTTTTCGATCGCCACCTTGCTCATGGCCAGCGAGGTGCCCGAGTTGGTGCCGCCGATCAGCACGGACAGACCTTCCTTGTCCATCCATTCGCGCGCTTTGGAACTGGCGACGTCGGCCTTGTTCTGGTGGTCGGCGGTCAGCACTTCGATCGGGCGGTTGAGCACCTTGCCGCCAAAATCCTGCGCTGCCCACTTGATCATTTCACCGCCGGCGGGGCCGTCGATGTCGGCATACAGGCTCGACATGTCGGTGATGAAGCCGATCCGGACCGGGCCGGTGTTCTGGGCGAATGCGCCGGCACCGAATCCAATGGCCAATGCGGTGACGAGAGTCTTGAGTTTCATGCTATCTCCTGGTTGCTGGGTGTCAAAAAACGGGGTCAAAATCAAAGGGTGGAGCGGGCGCGGCAGCGGCGTCAAACACCGAGGTATTCCTGCAGCAGGCCCATGTTCTGGCTCAGTTCGTGCTGGGCAAATTGCTTGACGATGGCACCGTGCTCCATGACATAAAAGCGGTCGGCCAGCGGCGCGGCGAAACGGAAGTTTTGCTCCACCAGCACGATGGTGTAGCCCTTGGCCTTGAGCGTGAGGATCATCTCGGCGAGCTTTTGCACGATGACTGGCGCCAGGCCTTCCGATATCTCGTCGAGCAGCAGCAGGCGCGCGCCGGTGCGCAGGATGCGCGCGACGGCCAGCATCTGCTGCTCGCCGCCCGACAGGCGAGTCCCCGGGCTGGCGGCGCGTTCCTGCAGGTTCGGGAACATGGTGTAGATCTCGGCCACGCTCATGCCGCCGCTCGCCAGCGTCGGCGGCAGCATCAGGTTTTCCTCGGCGGTCAGGCTGGCAAAGATGCCGCGTTCTTCCGGGCAATAGCCCAGTCCGAGGTGCGCCACCTTGTGCGGCGCGAGCTTGATGGTCTCGACGCCGTTGATCTTGATCGAGCCTTTGCGCGCGCCGGTCAGGCCGACGATCGCGCGCAGCGTGGTGGTGCGCCCGGCGCCGTTGCGCCCGAGCAGGGTCACGACCTCGCCCTCGTGCACCGACAGGTCGACGCCATGCAGGATGTGCGATTCGCCATACCAGGCGTGCAAGCCTTCGATGCGCAGGAGTTCTTTGGACATCAAATTTTCCGACGGGCCGCCCCGAGGAAAATTAGCCCCGTCGGGGGGCAGCGAGGACACGTTAGTGCCGAGCGTGGGGGCCATCAGTGCGCTCCGACCAATTCGGTATTGGCGCTGCCCATGTAGGCCTCGATCACCAACGGGTTGCGCGAGACCTCGGTGTAGGGGCCGTCCGCGATGATGGTGCCGCGCTGCAGGACCGTGATGCGGTCGGCGATCGATGCCACCACGTTCATGTTGTGCTCCACCATCAGGATGGTGCGTCCGCTGGAGACTTTCTTGATCAGCTGCGTCACGCGGTCGACATCCTCGTGGCCCATGCCTTGCGTCGGTTCGTCCAGCAGCATCAGTTCAGGCTCCAGCGCGAGCGTCGTGGCCAGTTCCAGGGCGCGCTTGCGGCCGTAAGGCAGGTTGACCGTCAGTTCGTCGGCGAAGTCCTGCAGGTCGACTGCGGCCAGCAGTTCGTGGGCCCGAGCGTGCAGCGGTGTCAGCGTGCTCTCGGCCTTCCAGAAGTGAAATGAGGTGCCCAGGTTGCGCTGCAGGGCGGCGCGCACATTCTCCAGCACCGTCATGTGCGGGAACACCGCCGAGATCTGGAACGAGCGCACAATGCCGCGCCGTGCCGTCTGGGCCGGCTGCTCGGTCGTGATGTCGACGTCGTTGAAGACGATGCTGCCACTCGTCGGATGCAGGAATTTGGTCAGCAGGTTGAAGAAGGTGGTCTTGCCGGCCCCGTTCGGGCCGATCAGGGCGTGGATATGGCCGCGCCGGACCTTCAGGTTGACCTGATTGACCGCCACGAATCCCCTGAATTCCTTGGTCAAACTCCGTGTTTCAAGAATGTACTCCGCTGACAATTCGCCCTCCGGCTATCCCAGTTGTGTTGACGGATGCACAGGCCCGCAACAAGAAATTTAATGCTAACAACATACGCCGCACGACGTTAGCGGGTTAGCACCTATGCGGCACAACTCAAAGATAATGAAATTATATTTCAATATAGTAACGCAATTGGAATTTATATATAATAAAATCTATAGATGAAATATTGCATCGTTAATCGTGAAAAGTCGGATGCATATTTCTAGCAAAGCCTTCTACCATTGGTGATCTTACTTTTGGAGTCTTCAATGTGTGGCATCGTCGGCGCGGTATCGATCCGCAATATCGTTCCCATTCTGGTTCAGGGGCTGCAGCGGCTCGAGTACCGCGGCTATGACTCGTGCGGCGTGGCGGTGGTGGCCAACGGGCTGCAGCGCGCGCGCAGCACCTCGCGCGTGGCGGAACTGGCCGAGCAGGTGGCCGCCACGGGGCTCGAGGGCACGACCGGCATTGCCCACACGCGCTGGGCCACGCACGGTGCGCCAGTCGTCCACAATGCGCACCCGCATTTCAGCCATGGCGCCGGACCGGACGCAGCGAGCCGCCCCGGCCGTGTCGCCTTGGTGCACAACGGCATCATCGAGAACCACGATGAACTGCGCACCGCCCTGCAGGCCAAGGGCTACGTCTTCCAGAGCCAGACCGACACCGAGGTTATCGCCCACTTGATCGAGAGCCTGTACGAAGGAGATCTGTTTGAAGCCGTCAAGGCCGCGCTTAAGTCTTTGCATGGCGCCTATGCCATCGCGGTATTCTGCAAGGACGAGCCGCATCGTCTGATCGGCGCGCGCGCAGGCTCACCGCTGATCCTGGGTGTCGGCAAGGACGGGCAGGAGCACTTTCTGGCCAGCGACGCCATGGCCCTGGCCGGTGTGACGGATCAGATCGTGTACCTCGACGAGGGCGACGTGGTGGACATCCAGTTGGGCAAGTACTGGCTCGTGGACAAGAACTACAAGCCCGTGACGCCGCAGCAGCGACCGGTCAAGACCGTGATCGCGCACAGCGGCGCGGCCGAACTCGGGCCCTATCGGCATTACATGCAGAAGGAAATCTTCGAGCAGCCGCGCGCCATCGCCGATACGCTTGAAGGCGTCGATGGCATCGTGCCCGAGCTGTTCGATCTGGAGATGAATCACGCACCCGGGCTGAACGCCGCGCGCGTCTTCCAGGAGATCGACTCGGTCCTGATCCTGGCCTGCGGCACCAGCTACTACAGCGGCTGCACGGCCAAGTACTGGCTCGAGAGCATCGCCAAGATCCCAACGCAGGTGGAAGTGGCCAGCGAATACCGCTACCGCGACTCCGTCCCCAACCCGCGCACGCTGGTGGTCACCATCACGCAGTCGGGCGAGACGGCCGACACACTGGCCGCATTGCGCCATGCGCAAAGCCTGGGCATGACGCACACATTGACCATCTGCAACGTGGCCAGCAGCGCCATGGTGCGCGAGTGCGAACTGGCCTACATCACGCGCGCCGGCATCGAGATCGGCGTGGCCTCCACCAAAGCGTTCACGGCGCAGCTTGCCGGCCTCTTCCTGTTGACGCTGGCGCTGGCCCAGGCTAAGGGACGCCTGAGCGCTGACGAAGAAGCGCGCCACCTCAAGGCCATGCGCCATCTGCCCGCCGCGCTGCAAGCGGTGCTGGCGCTCGAACCCCAGGTGATCGTCTGGTCCGAAGACTTTGCCAAGATGGACAACGCGCTCTTTCTGGGGCGCGGTCTGCATTACCCGATCGCGCTCGAAGGCGCGCTCAAGCTCAAGGAAATCAGCTACATCCACGCCGAGGCCTACCCCGCGGGCGAACTCAAGCACGGGCCGCTGGCCCTGGTCACCAGCGCCATGCCGGTGGTCACGGTGGCGCCCAATGACGCCTTGCTGGAAAAGCTCAAGAGCAACATGCACGAAGTGCGCGCCCGCGGTGGCGTGCTCTATGTGCTGGCCGATGCCGACACCAGGATCGAGAGCGGTGAAGGCCTGCATGTGATCCGCATGCCTGAGCACTACGGTGAGTTGTCACCATTGCTGCACGTCGTGCCGCTGCAACTGCTGGCTTATCACACGGCCTGTGCGCGCGGCACTGATGTCGACAAGCCGCGCAACCTGGCCAAGAGCGTCACGGTGGAGTAATCTCGGTTTTACCTTTGAAGACGGACAAATTGAGGTTTCACACTACCTTTGCCTGAGTTTCAGGGTCATTTCACGAAATTTAGCGGTTCCGCCCCTGGAATCAGGGCACCAGTCGCTGATTTACCGCATTGTTGGCATGAATTCGGACGGTTTGACCAACCGGATGATCACGGATCAGCTGAATTCTGAGGGAGTTTTGACGCCGCGAGGCAAGACATTCACCACGAATCACGTTCTTTCTATCGTCAAGAAAGGTCTGCGGCGTGGTGAAAGAGTTGGTGAAATGGGAACGATTAGCAACCTGAAAGTCTGGATTGCTGCAGCGTCAGACGTCGTGATGAATGACCCGCAGCAACAAATTGAATCGCCGCCAGATTAGGTTCCAGCGGGTCGAGCAGGTTTCACTCTCATCAGCTTGTCGAGCAATTCCATCACGCCCGAATCGCCGGACTCAATGAGCAAAGCAATACGGCGCATCATGAGCCGGGATTTCTGACTATTGCCCTTCGACAGCTCGCGCAACACAGTCGGCGGAATGGCTGCATTGTTGTTCAGCTTGACCTTGATGGTCTCGATGTGGGTCTTGATGTTCTTCTCACATGCCGCCAGTGCCGTGTCGATTTCTGCCAAAGGCAGCCGACCGATTGATGTGGCTTTCTCCTCTGGCAACTTTGCAATCTTCATCGCTTTGCCATCTACTATTTCATTCATGCTGTTCTCCAATTTAGAATTTGCGCTATCGAAATGCTAGCGCTTTTGTAATCTTATTTGGATGCGGAATAAAAGTAGTTCACAGCGATGCTGGCGAAACGCAACCGCCATCCATTTTGATCTGAGCCGCTTGTTACAAATCACAGTGACAAATTTCGAGATCAACCGGCTCACTGTCTAGATGCACTAGGTGTCAATCAGCCTTCGTCACATGCGGCATGAAAACTCGACATGCCAGGCACGAAACCTATTGATTGTTGGACTCAGCATTGAGACGCTTTGCCTCAGCCAAATCAATCTTGAAGTCGTAGCCATACTTCTGCAGCAACCCCAACAACTCTCCGCCGTTCAGAAGCGTTATAGGTTTGTCCTTTGCAAATCCATATGCATCAGGTCCATAGTGGCTTGTTGTAACGAGAATTCCCTTAGTCGCACCCTCGTTAATGATCGCTCCATACAAATCTCGAACTGCCGAAACGTCAACAGTGTTGTAAGCGACTAGCCAAGTCATATTGATTAACGCGGAGAAGTTGGCGAACATGGTGTCCACGAAACAAACAGGTGGACACAATGGAAACGAAGAGAGTGGTTCGTCGCAAGCACAGTGCCGAGTTGAG
>Ga0209697_10002128_pt1 | contig 29013 bp, 14 predicted proteins | sample AliMusrvi5mmetaG_FD_184115 | JGI IMG/M metagenome (GOLD analysis project Ga0209697, IMG submission 184115) | Freshwater lake bacterial and archeal communities from Alinen Mustajarvi, Finland, to study Microbial Dark Matter (Phase II) - Alinen... | ecosystem: Environmental > Aquatic > Freshwater... | reverse complement strand
CACCGCCACGCCGGCGAGCGATCCGTTGGTGATCCAGGTCTTTTCGCCGTTCAAGACCCACTCGCCGCCATCCTTTACCGCGCGCGACAGCATGCCGGCGGGATTCGAGCCAAAGCCCGGCTCGGTGAGGCCGAAGCAGCCGATCACCTCGCCCGCGGCGAGTTTGGGCAGCCAGCGCTCTTTCTGCTCTTCGCTGCCGTAGGTGAGGATGGGATACATGACGAGCGCACCCTGGACGGAGACGAAGCTGCGCAGTCCGGAGTCGCCGCGTTCCAGTTCCTGGCACAGCAGGCCGTACTCGATGTTATTCATTCCGGCGCAGCCATAGCCCTCCAGGTTGGCGCCGAAGAAGCCGAGGCGGCCCATCTCGGTGACGAGGTCCATGGGGAAGCGCCCGTCGCGATAGCAGTCGCGGATCACAGGGATCACGCGCTCCTCCACGAATTGGCGCGCGGTCTGCCGCACCAGCAGTTCCTCTTCGCTCAGCAGCGAATCCACGTTCATGTAGTCGACGCCACGGTATGGGCTCATGCCTTCATGTTATCCCACTGAAAAATTCCGGTGAGAATTTTTCCGCCGGGCCGGCACTCTCTTTTTACACAGAGCCGTGACTATCAAAAATATCATCGGCGCCATAACCACCTCGGTACTGTTCTTTCCCGGTATCGCGACTCCTCCGGCGATAGCCGCGGAAGGCTTGGACGAGGCTTACCAGGCGTTGCGGGCGCGCGACTATGGCCGCGCCATTTCGCTCTTCGGACGGGCGGTTGAGGCCAGTCCGCAACGCACTCCACTCCGCAAGGATCTGGCCTATACGCTGCTCAAGACCGGAGAGACCGTGGCCGCGCGCGACCAGTTCTTTGAGGTGATGCGGCTTGATCCGGCCGATACGGAGGCGGCGCTGGAGTTCGCCTTTCTGGCCTTTGAAACGAGGCAGGAACGGGAGGCGCGGCTGGTCTTTGAACGGCTCGGCAAAGCTGGCAACGCCACCGCACAGCAGGCCTTTCAAAACGTCGACCGTCCGTTGGCCGAAGGGATCCATCGCTGGCAGCAGGCGCTGCAGCTGACTCCGGAGAACTTCAGCGCGCACCAGGAACTGGCAAAGCTGGCCGAACAGCGGGACGATCTTGTGCTCGCGCTCGAAAACTATCATGCCGCCTGGCGGCTCAAGCCGACGATGCGTTCCTTGCTGCTCGATCTTGGCCGCGTCAATCGCCTGCTGGGCCGTGAACCGGAGGCGATCGCGGTGCTGCTGGCGGCCTCACGAGGTGCGGAGCCGCGTGTGGCCGAACAGGCGCGTGAACAGTTGCCTGAGCGTTATCCGTACCTCTACGAATTCCACGCCGCGCTGGCGGCCGACGCGGAGAATTACGCACTGCGAAGGGAACTGGCCTTTCTGCTGCTCAAGATGGAACAGCCGGGCGAGGCCGAGCGGGAGTTCGCCTGGCTGGTAGAGCACTCTCCTGCGGACCTGCTTTCCACCACGCAACTCGGTTTTCTCAAGCTGGAGCGAGGCGACGAAGCCGCGGCCATGACACTGCTCGAAAAGGTGCTGGCTTCGGGCGACAAGGAACTTGCCGGGCGCATCAACAAGTCATTGCGGCCCGAGCAGAGATTGAAGCTTCGGGCTGAGGCGATGAACGGGCTCAATGCGGCGGAGGCCAAGTCGCTGGCCCTGCGCAGCCTGCAGCGCAACTATCTCAAGGACGCGCGCAAGTACCTGCAGATCGCGCATGAAGGCGATCCGCTCGACTACGAAGTGATCCTCAAACTCGGCTGGACGTACAACCTGTTGCATGACGACCTGCAGGCGCTGCGGTGGTTCGATCTGGCGCGCCAGAGCCCGGATGCGGCAATCGCGGCCGAAGCGCGCAGAGCCTATAACAATCTGCGCCCGGCCTTCGCCCGCTTCCGCACCTCCGGCTGGCTGTTCCCGTTCTTCTCCACGCGCTGGCACGATGTCTTCACCTACGGCCAGGTGAAGACGGAGATGCGGATCGCCGCGCTGCCGCTGCGGCCTTATATTTCGGTTCGCTTCATTGGCGACTCGCGCGGCCAGACCAGCGGCGTGCTGCCGCAGTCGTTGTCGGAGAGTTCGGTGATCCTCGCCGCCGGTGTCGCTACGCCATACGGTACGGGCGCGTTCAAAGGACTCATGGGCTGGTTCGAAGGTGGTGAGGCGTTGAGCTACCGGTCGAGAGGCGTCAACCGCAAGGACTTTCGCGGCGGGCTGGCCTATGCCCGGATGTGGAAGCGGCGGTCATTGTTCGCGGAGACCAATGCCGATGGGATCTATGTCAGCCGCTTCTCGAACGACATGCTGATCTATTCGCAAACGCGAACAGGCATCACGCTGCCGCTGCTCGAAGCCTCGCCTGTGCAACTATTCTGGAACCACAACGCCACTGTTGACCTGCATGGTCAATATTGGGCCAATTATGTGGAGACGGGGCCGGGAATCCGCTTCCGGTTGCCCCATGCGGTGCAGTTCTCCGTCAACCTGCTGCGTGGAGCCAACCTGATCAACGAGGGCAATCCGCGCCGTCCCAACTACTTCGATCTGAGGGCCGGATTCTCCTATGCGATTGTTCATTAGCCTGTTCTGCCTGCTTGCCGGCGGGGCACAGGCTGCCACCCATTTTGAGATCGTGGGCGCTAACGCCGGCGCCTGGCCGGCTGTGCTTACCTCCGTCGGTCTGCTGCCGGCATCGGGAGCCCGCGCTGATGTCACTGTAATTCCTGAAGGCGCGGTTGCCGATCCTGCCGTCTGGCTAAAGCGCGTCGACGAAGGCGCGCTCGTCGTGCTCACTGGCGCTTCGCCGCTGGCCGCCGCCCTCGGCTTTCAACCTGGGCAGGGGGCGCTCTCTGTCCGCAGCGTGGTGGACGAACGCGCGCCGAAGCTTCCCATTATTTGGGAGAAAACGGAGTCCCTTCCAGTCTTTGCGCTCAGCTCCGGCGCGCGTATTTTTGTGCGCGAGCGATGGTCGAAAGCGCCACTACTGGCAGGCGTGCGGCGGGGGCAAGGGGCGGTGCTGTGGCTCGCCACAGGTCCAGGCGCGCAGGGGCATGAGAAGTTTCCTTACCTACCCCAGGCGCTGGCTGAGATGGGCGCCGTGTCGCCGTTTCGCGGCAATTCGCTGTGGGCCTTCTTCGATTCCTCTTACCGGCTGCGCGTAGACGTGGACTATTTCGCCGAGCGCTGGCGTCGCGCAGGGATTTCCGCTTTGCACGTAGCGGCCTGGCACTACTATGAGCCCGACGCGGGCCGTGACGAGTATCTGCGCAAGTTGATTGAGGCTTGTCACCGCCGCGCGATCACAGTCTATGCCTGGCTGGAACTGCCGCATGTGAGCGAGCAGTTCTGGAACGATCATCCGGAATGGCGGGAGAAGACGGCGCTGTTGCAGGACGCGCATCTCGACTGGCGCCGGTTGATGAATCTCGCCAATCCCGATTGCGCAAAGGCGGTGGACCGCGGAGTTACGGGCCTGATGCAGCGCTTCGATTGGGATGGCGCGAATCTCGCCGAACTTTACTATGAGTCGCTTGAAGGGATGGCCAATCCGGCGCGGTTCACGCCGATGAACGACGATGTGCGGCGCGGATTCCAGGCCGAGCACGGGCTTGATCCGATTGAGCTGTTCCGCGGCAAGAACGATTTCGGCACGCGGGCGTTTCTCGAATACCGTGCAGGCCTGGCGCGCAAGCTGCAGTCGGACTGGCTGGCGAAGATGGAGGCGATCCGGCGGGCGAAGCCGCAGTTGGATATCGTGCTTACGCATGTCGATGACCGCTTCGATACTCGCATGCGCGACCTTATCGGGGCCGATGCCGGGCGCGTGCTGCCTTTGCTCGATACGCACGATTTCACGTTTCTGATTGAGGATCCGGCGACGATCTGGCACCTCGGGCCCACGCGGTATCCGCGCATTGCTGAACGCTATCAGCCACTGACAGCGCATCGCGAGAAACTGGCCATCGATATCAACATCGTGGAGCGGTACCAGGACGTGTATCCGACCAAGCAGCAGACCGGGACGGAATTGTTCCAGCTGGTGCACCTGTCGTCGCAGGCGTTCCAGACCGTTGCGCTGTACTTTGAGAATTCGATTCTGGCGCCGGACCTCGAGCTGCTGCCGGCCTCTGCGTCGTCGGTGACGGCGGCCTCGCGAGAGACCACGGGGATTACCGTGGAATCGCAGCGCGGGACTGGGTTGCTGTGGAATGGTCCGGCGAAGGTCAACGGCAAGCTGTGGCCGGTCGGCGATGGCCGCGTGGTGTGGCTGCCTGCGGGGAGGGCGGTGGTTGAGGCGGCGTCGGAGGAGGCTCCGATTCGTATTCTTGACTTGAACGCCTCGCTGCGCTCGGCTGAGGTTACTGCTGGTGGCGTGACGTTTTCCTATCGAAGTTCGAGCCGTGCGCTGGCGGTGGTGGACCGGCGTCCGTCGGTGATTGAGATCGATGGGGCGAGGGTGGCGCCGGTGGTGGAAGCTTCGGGGGCGAATTGGGTTGTTCATCTTCCGCGTGGGGAACATTCGGTGGTGCTTGTGGGTTCCGGCATCGTGGATGGAGTCAAAACGGCGCAGCGTATCGCTCACTAACGTTCGCGGCTCGGCTAGGGGCAGGCGTTTGCGGTACTGGTCGACACATTGGCCATTTCGTGGTCAATTTCTGATAATAGTGAAATGGAAGGGGAACGACCAAAAACTCCAGCCCAATCAAATCTGAAGACCATGAGTTCCGAAGAGATCAGGAACAGGACGTGGAGTGAGCGAGAGCTAAGAGCGGTTCAAGAAATAGCCAGGCTTCAGGCAATCGGTGACGACTCTGGTATCAATTTCGAAGACATACCGCGCCTGACAACGGAACAGTTGGCTGGCATGGTGAGAATGCGCGGCATACGGCCGCCTCGCCGTCATTAACCCAGCTTCTTCAACTCCGCCCGTGCTTTGCTGCCCCACTGACGCACCACGCCGATCCGATTGCGCGGCGCGGTATCGGCGGCTTCGATCGCCTGTTTGAACATCGCTTGCGCTTCCTCTTTGTGGCCTATCGCCGCCAGCGTCCGGCCATACCAGTACAATCCTTCCGGATCGTACGTCCGGCGCTCGGTGTATTTTGATAGTGACGCCTCGGCGTCGGCCACCCGATTCAACTGCAGCTGCGTCGATCCCAGATCGCGCCAGACTTCACTCTGCGCCAGTTTGTCATCGAGCGATGCTGCGCGCTCCAGCAACGGCAGTGCTTCTTCGAACTTGCCTACCTTCGCCAGCATACGGCCCAGCTGGTGATGTGCATCAGGCTCTTCCTTGTCGATGCGAATGGCATTGCGGAACCGGTTCTCGGCTTCTGTGAGCTGATGCCGCTGCAGATACACCAGGCCCAACTGATACTGTGCGTCGGCATCATGCGGATTGATCGCCGCCGCTTCCAGGTTGCGGCGGAAGTTCTGCCGCGACCGCATGCCCACGCCCAGCAGATTGAGGTCGCTCTGAAAATACGAGTACGCGTAGTAGAGAAACAGCGGCGAGGCCAAGTAGTAAAGCACGCCGCCCGAGGCGTGGGCGACGAAATTTCCCGCAGCCGAAGCAACCACGCCGAGCAGCGTCACGGCCAGGGCTTTCGGCAGGCTGGTTCCCATCACTGTGCGCAGCGCGCAGGCACTCAGGAACAAGAAATAGACAAAGCCTGACCACATCAAGGGATACTGCAACTCATAAGGTACTGGTCCAAACCGCAGCAGCGCCACGGGCAGAAAAGCCGCCGCCCAGGCCATCAGGGTGCACACCAGCACGGACATGTAGTCGCGGCTCAGGATCACGCCCGCGCCGCCGATGGTATCGATCAGATTCACCGCGAGGATTCCGGCGGGCACGAACACGAATGCCAGCGTCGCCAGCACGGTGAACGCCGGGATGGGCAGCAGAAGCGTGACGCCGGCGGCGAGCACCAGTGCCCACAGGAAGCGCCCCTCGTCCATGATGCGGCTCATCGTCTGGAAGGGGCGCGGGTACAACTCGAGTAACAGTGGCAGCATGCGCGGACTACTCCAACAGTTTCCGCACGTACTTCAGGCTCGGCTCAATCTGGCTCCATGAATCGGGGCAAAAACACAGATCGATGCACCACCAGTCGATATCGGGCACCAGTTTTAGATCCGGCGCCAGGGCTTTGAAGTCGATGGCGCCCTCGCCGAACGGACAGTGCGTGCTGGTCTCATCGCCATGCAGCGTGCCATCGGAATCGATGACGTGAATCGAGCCGATCCGCCAAGACAGCATGTTCAGGAACTCTTTGACGCCTCCATGCAGCTTCTCTTTCGGTCCGTGCTGGCGAGCTGCCATTACGCCGCACATGTAGGCATGCGAGGTGTCGAACAGGACATGGAAATTGGCATGCGCTACTTTTTGATGCAGCTTCAAAATCTCGGTCGGTTTGTTGAACAGGAAGCCCGGCTCGAACTCCCACACCATGCGGATCTTGGCGTCCTCGGCCAGCGCCGCGGCCTTGTGCCACACCGCGGCAAGCCGGTCCATGGCGCCGTCGTATTCGGAATCGTCGAGCAGGCCGGGAGCGGCCACGGTATCGACGCGAATCGTTGGACTTCCGATCTCCACCACCAGTTCCAGGTTCTGTTTGAACAGCTCCAGGTAGCGGTCCGCGTTTCCTTCGGTCACCGGATTTGCCAGCGTGAAGTCGGCGGCGTAGCCGGAAACTTCCAGCTTCAGGTCACTCAGCCGCTTCACCAGTTCCTTGCGGCTTGCGGCCGTGGGGTGCGATAGCAGAGTGACATGAGGCGGAAAGCCGCACACCTCAATGCCATCGTAGCCAGCCTTTGAGAGCCATTCCGCGATCGTTTCGAACGGTACCGGTTTTCCTGCGTATGGGCCAAAAGAGAAAGCCCAGCTCCCGAGGGAGATTTTCATGCAACGAACCTCATCTTTGAATCTAGCTCGAATCGAGCCGCGATGCACGTCGAGGGTGCACTTGCATCCGTCCCGGATGTTGAGGTATGAGATTAAGGGTCCCTTTTCCACGGAGAAATTATTTACATGAGCAAACGTACTTCTATCGGCTCGTGGGCTTACACAATCGGCCCCTACGCGAGCAACCCAATCGACTTTGAAACGGTCTGCCGTAAATTGAAAGCCCTTGGCTTCGATGGCGTTGAACTGGGCGGCTTTCCGCCACATCCCAATCCCGGCAATCCCAACGGCAGCGACGAAGGCTGGCCCGGCGCCATGCCCAGCAAGGAACAGCGCGCCGAATTGAAGGCACAGATGGCCGACTACGGCATGGCTTTCAGCGGACTCGCCGCCAACCTGTGGGGCGAGAAGCTCATCAATACAGACGACTGCACCAAGTACGTCTCTGAGTTCCAGCGCAACTCGGAATTCTGCAAGGACCTCGGTATTCAGGGGGTCCGCGTCGATTGCGTGCAGCCGCCGACCATCCTTCGCGAAATCGATTACCAGACGGCAATGGACCGTGTGGTCAAGGCGTGGAAGCAGTGCTCCGATATCGCTGCCGATAACGGCCAGTACGTGATGTGGGAATTCGAGCCCGGCTTCGCTTTCAACAAGCCGAGCGATGTGGTTCGCATTCACGATGCGGTGAACAAGTCCAACTTCGGCTTGCAGTACGATACCTGCCACGGCCAGATGGTCGGCGTGAATGGTTCGCGCCAGGAAGGCGAAAAAGAGACCTTCTCCAATCAGGTGGAGTTGATCCGCATGTTGAGCGGGCGCATCAACCACATCCACCTGATTGACTCCGACAACAAGTGCCACAAGACCGCCGATGGCGAAGACGAAACCTCTGCGCATCCGCCATTCGGAGAGGGCATTCTGGATTTCGATGAGATCGTTCCTGAACTCGTGAAGGCTGCACGCTGCCCGCACGACTGGTGGACCATCGATCTCTGCTTCTGGCCCGATGCGTGGGTCGCCACCGAAAAATGCAAGAAGGCCCTCGATGGCCTGATCGCCAAGTACGGCGCATAAAAGGAAACGGACATGTCTAAAGAACTCCGAGTAGGAATGATCGGGTACGGCTTCATGGGCCGCACCCACTCCAACGCATACAAACGGCTCAATGACTTTTTTCCGGTGGAGCATCGCCCGGTGCTGAAGGCCGTGTGCGCGCGCAACGCCGAAAAGGCCAAAGCCTTCGCCGATAACTGGGGCTACGAGCGCATTGAGACGGACTGGAAGAAGCTGGTGGAGTCGCCCGATATCGATCTGATCGACATCGGCTCGCCCAACAACACGCACAAAGACATCGCACTCGCAGCCGCCAAAAACGGCAAGATGATCGTCTGTGAAAAGCCGCTGGCGATGACGGTTGCTGAGGCCGAAGAGATGGTCGCCGCGGTGGAAGCCGCCGGCGTTCCGAACATGGTCTGGTTCAACTACCGCCGTGTTCCCGCTATTGCGCTTGCCAAACAGGTTGTGGACGAAGGCCGCATCGGGCGTCCGTTTCACTATCGCGCGACCTACCTTCAGGATTGGACCATCGCCGAAGATGTTCCGCAGGGCGGGGCAGCCCTATGGCGGCTCGATGCCGATGTGGCGGGCTCCGGCGTGACCGGAGATCTGCTGGCGCACTCCATCGATACCGCGATGTGGCTCAACGGACCAATCTCGCGGGTGGTCGCCAAGACCGAGACGTTCGTGAAGGAGCGCATGCACGCCGAGACCGGCAAGAAGCAGCCGGTCACCATCGACGATGCCTGCATGTTCCTCGCCGAGTTCGCCAATGGCTCGATGGGAACCTTTGAATCGACCCGCTATGCCCGCGGCCGCAAAAACTTCAACACGTTCGAACTGAACGGAGCCGATGGCAGCGTGTACTTCGACCTCGAAGAGCCCGAATACCTGCAGTACTTCGAATACAAGCAGCTGCAGTCGGGCAAGAAGAAGGAGTCACATCTCACCGGCTGGTTGAAGATCCATACCACCAACGGCGAGCATCCGTATATGAAGCATTACTGGGTTCCGGGAACGTGCATCGGTTACGAACATACGTTTCTCAATGCGTTGGCTGATTTCGTGGCCGGCATCGAATCCGGCAAGCCCACGCAGCCCGATTTCCGCAACGCACTGCAGACCCAAAAGGTGTGTGATGCCGTTCTGGAGTCTGCGCGGTCGGGGCAGTGGATGAATACCGGCGTTAAGTTGTAAACAGCCAATACCGCTCCCTTGCGGTCGCGGCTCTGTTTGTGGACGTGTGCTGCAAACGGAACTGCGACCGCCCACCGCATCAGTTCTCACTATTCCCTTTGTAATACGCCTGTCACTTTGTTGCCCTATACTTAAAGGTAAGGTCTAAAAGAGAGAGGTTTATCTTATGAGTAAAGCCCTAGGGCTCGTTTTCTCCACACTATTGCTATCCAATGGCGCTTTCGCCCAGGGAGTCGCCGGTCTTGGTGGTGTTTCCGGTTCCGTCCGTGACGCTTCCGGCGCTTCCGTTCCCGGCGCGACTGTCGTCGTCGCCAATGAATCCAAAGGTATTAAACGTACCATGCAGACCACGGAGGCGGGCGTTTTCAACGCTCCCGCGTTGGTTCCCGCATCCGGTTACAGCATCACAATAACCAAGTCGGGCTTTGCTGAGTACGCCGTCAGCTCATTCCAGATTGAAGTTGGACAGACGGTCGACTTCCGCGTCGCCATGTCGGTCACCGCCGCCGCCACAAAGTTGGATGTCACCGCGGAAGCTCCTTTGGTTGATGAAACCAAGTCCGGCGTTACGCAGGTGGTCTCGCAAAAACAGATCGACAACCTTCCAATCAACGGACGCCGCGCCGATACGTTCGCGCTGCTTTCGCCCGGCACCACCGCCGATGGCGCCTTCGGCCTGGTAAGTTTCCGCGGCATCTCCGCAGGCAACTCGTTCCTTACCGATGGTAACGATACCACCAACAGCTTCTATAACGAGAACGCGGGGCGTACCCGCATTTCGACCCAGATCTCGCAGGATGCAGTCCAGGAATTTCAGGTGCTCTCCAGCGGTTTCTCCGCTGAATTCGGCCGCGCCATCGGCGGTGTGATCAACACCGTGACACGCAGTGGCACCAACGACGTTCATGGCACCGGTTACTGGTTCTTCCGTAACCGCACGTTGAATGCTCCCGATCGCTATGCGAATGGCTTCAATGCTCCGGAATGGCGCCATCAGGCGGGCGGCACCGTCGGCGGCGCCATCAAGAAAGACAAGCTTTTCTACTTCACCAACTTCGAAGTGATCAAGCGCAACTTCCCCGGTTTGAACCGCATTATCAACACCAACTTCACTGACACCAGCGGAAAGATGCTCCCCGCCACCTGCACCGCCACGGCTGCCCAGTGCACCGCCGCGATCGCCTTCGTGCAGAAGCAGATGGAAGTGCTGGTTCCTCGTACGGTCAGCTCCGCGATGGGCTTTGCCAAGCTTGACTGGCGCCCCACCAACTCTGACACCATCACCATTCAGTTGAACGCCATGCACTGGCGCTCGCCCTACGGCATTCAGACCCAGGCCGTTCTCACCAACGGCAACATGATCGGCGGCAACGGCAACTCCACTGTCGAAACCCGCTACGGCAAAGCGAGCTGGACGAAAGTCGTCGGCTCCAGCGCCGTCAATGAACTGCGCTTCGGCTGGTTCAAAGATCGTCTCGCTGATCCTGGCTCGTCCGACCTGTGGCCCTCCACTGGCGCACTCGTGATCGCTCTCAATGGCAGTGCCGTTGGTGCAGCCGCGGCCTATCCCCGCGTGTTCCCCAGCGAAAACCGCTACCAGATTGTGGACAACTACAGCTGGACCAAGGGAGCGCACTCCATGAAGTTCGGCTTCGACTACTCCACCACCGAAGATTACATGAACCAACTCTTCAACGGCGCCGGCACGTATAACTACACCTCGCTCACCAACTTCGCCAAAGACTTCAGCGGCAACACCACCGGCGCCAAGAACTGGTCCAGCTTCTCGCAGGCCTTCGGCAACCCGATCCAGGATTTCCGCACCACGGACATCAACCTGTATGCGCAGGACACCTGGCGCGTGTCACGCAAGTTCACTTTGAACTACGGCTTGCGCTACGAAAAGACGTTCCTCCCGCAGCCCACGGTGACGGACCCGAACTATCCGCAGACCGGCAAGATTCCTCAGTACAACAAGGACTTCGCTCCCCGCCTCGGCGCTTCGTACGTGATCAATGACCGCACCGTTATCCGTGCCGGCATCGGCACGTTCTTTGCCCGCTTCAACGGCAACGGTCTCGACACGCTGTACCTCGGCAATAGCAAGTATCAGACCTCGCTCTCGGTACAGCCGACCCAGACTGGTGCGCCCGTGTTCCCGAACATCATCGCCGCGAACTCAGCGGGTTCTTTCCCGGCTGGTACAGTCAACCTGACCTTCGCCGATCCGAACCACTTCCGCAACCCGTACACGCTGCAGGGCAACCTGGCCATCGAACGCCAGATCACCAAAGACATCGCTCTCGAAGTCAGCTACATCTGGAGCCGTGGTGTTCAGATCTGGACTTCGCGCGATCTGAATCTCAACAACCCCACAACCTCCGCGACCTACACCATTCAGGATTCGGCTGGCAACAACGTTGGCAAGTACACAACGCCGATGTGGGTTGGCAGGCCGGACTCCCGCTACGCGCACATCTATGAAGTGGATAACGGCGGCCAGTCCTGGTACAACGGCCTGGCGGTGCAGCTCCGCAAGCGCATGACCAAGAGCTTCACCGGGTCGTTCTCTTACACCTGGTCGCACGCGATTGACGATGCGAACCAGAGCGGCGCAAGCAACGTCATCAGCTGGACCAACTCCAATACCTTTGGCGGCAATTACGCTTTGGATAAGGGAACCTCGGCAACTGACCAGCGCCATCGCGTCGGCATCAGCTTCCTGTGGGCGCCCACCTTCACCAAGAACAACTCCGCCGCGGCAAAGTACCTGATCAACGGATGGGAACTCTCCGGCCTGACCACCATGGCTTCCTCCATGCCGACCAATGCCACAATCACAGCTTCCGGTAATCAGTTCACCTCGCTCGGTATCACCACGCCGTACACCAACAGCCTGAACGGCAGCGGTGGCTCGACGCGTGTTCCGTTCTATCCTGTGAACAGCCTGGATGTCGACAAGATCTACCGCGTCGATGCCCGCATCTCGCGCAACATCCCGATCAACGAACGCATCAAGGCCCTGCTGATGTTTGAAGCCTTCAATGTGTTCAACACCATTTACAACACTAGTATCAACACGCAGGCCTTCTCCGCTTCGGGTGGCATCCTGAAGCCGGTAGCCGGCTTGGGTGTTGGCAATTCTTCGCAAGGCTTCCCGGACGGCACGAACGCGCGCCGCGCCCAGGTTGCTCTGCGGTTCACGTTCTAGTTTGACAAGGGCAGGCGAAGCCGCCTGCCCCACCACACGGTAAAAAGCCGGGCTCGCAAGGGCCTGGCTTTTTTTGCGCCTTGCCGTTCCGTCTGGTGCAATTACAATAAGAGTTTGGCAAGGAAACAACGTTTCTCATTCGACGGCGTGGTGAAAGATCTGTTTGAGACCGACCGCCCAAGCCTGTTGGAACAACTCACCGGAGGCCTTCGCGTACTGGAATTCCTGAATGTGGAGTTCAAACAAGTCGTGGAGCGTCGCGCCGATCTGCTGGCATTGCTTGAAGACGGCAGCATTTTCCACTTTGAGTTTCAAGGACGGAATGACAGCCGCATCACCTATCGCCAGGCGTTTTATGGATTGCTGATCGCGGAGAAATACAGGCGGCCGGTAAGGCAAGTGGTTCTGTATGTGGGCAAAGCGAGAATGCGAATGCAGGCAGAGCTCGATACCGGTTCGATCAAGGCCTCGTTCCGCCTGGTGGATATTCGAGAGATTGATGCGGAAGAGCTGATGCGTAGCGGCAGTCCGGGAGATCTGGCACTGGCGATTCTGGCCAGGGGCGGCGCGGAGCGACTGGTGGAGATCGCTCACCAGGCGGCCGGGCTGAAAGGCGGCGCAAGGCAGCGGGTGCTGGCGCAACTCGCGGTACTTTCGGGCTTGCGTGGATTGTCGGATAGGATGAGAATGGAGATTAGGAACATGGGATCGCTTTACTACGACATTCGCGACAACGTAATCCTCTACGAGGTATGGAAGCAAGTCATGGCCGAAGGATTGGCCAAGGGCGAAGCCGTGGGCGAGGCAAGAGGCGAAGCAAGGGGCGAGGCCAGAGGTAAGGCAAAGGGTAAAGCGGAGGGCCAGGCCGAGGGCGAAATGGTCGGGATGGTGAAGGCACTGCGCGGCCAGTTGCACACTAAATTCGGCCATGTTCCGAAGTGGGCGGATGCCCGTCTGAAGAAGGCCAGAAGATCCCAGATCGAACGCTGGTTGAATAAGGTAGTCGTCGCTGAGAGTCTGGAAGGCGTCATCGGCAAGAAGTAGCACCGGGGCGTGCAAACGGTTCACCAACCAACCCCTGCCCTATAATCAAAAAGTAGCCAATGGGTAAGCGCTCACTCTATGCTGCGGCGATCACTGTACTGACGGTGTTGCTCGCGCTGCTGGTCTGGCAGGGGTCGTTCACTTTCGGCGACTTCGGCCCGGCAAGCGTCGGCCAGATTTACATCTTCTGGGCTGTCTCCAGCCTCGTTTTCCTCCTAACCATCACCATCGGTTTCCTACTGTTTCGCACTGGCGTCAAACTGTACATTGAGCGCCAGAAGGACCAGGAAGGCTCGCACATCAAGACCAAGCTGGTGGCCGGATCGCTGATGGTCAGCATGCTGCCAGTGATCTTCATGGTGATCTGGAGCGTGCAGATTCTGAACCGCACCATCGACAAATGGTTCAGCCGTCCGGCGCAGAACATCCGGCTGAACCTGATCGAAGTCGGCGAGTCTCTTATCCGTGATGCAGAACAGCGCGCGAAGGCGCAGTCGCACTGGTTCGCCGCCATGGATTCCATCGAAGCCTACGCCATCAGCGGTGTGAGCGAGCCGGGCAAGTACGAGAAGGTTTGCCTGGAAAGCGGCATCATTGAGGCCCATATCGAACTCAAGAGCGGAGCACGCTACCCCGTCTGCGGAGCCTCGCAGCCCAAGCCCGACTATCTGCAATTCATCGCACGCGCACCCATTCAAACCGGCGGCGAACTGGTGCTCGAAACGCGCATGCCCGCCGACGTTGGCGCGAAACAGCGTGAGATCAAGAACCACATCGACGAGTACGACATGCTCGCCGAGTCGAAGCGGGCAACCTGGAAGTATTACCTCAACCTGCTGCTGCTCATCACGCTGTTCATTCTCTATGTGGCCACCTGGATTGCGCTCTTCCTGGCCCGCCAGATCAGTGTCCCGATCGGTGCGCTGCTCGAAGCCGCGCGCGAAGTCCGCAGCGGCAACCTCGGGCATCGGGTGCAGGTGGGCGCGGTGGATGAGATGGCGACGCTTGTTCGTGCGTTTAATGACATGACGCACGATCTTGAAGCCAACAGCCGCGAACTCGAGCGCCGCCGCCGCTTCACGGAGACGATTCTCGAAAGCATCCCTACCGGCGTCATCTCCGTCACCGGCGATGGTAAGATTCAGCGCGTGAATCCGGCGCTGAAGAAGATTCTGCCCAGCGTTGACGTTGAATCGGCCACTGTCCTGGACGACCTGTTCTCGCGCGAAGACACCGCGGAGATCCGATATCTGATGAAGCGCGCGCGCCGTACCGGTCTGGCGGCGCGGCAGTTGGAACTGCACATGGAGAAGGGAATCCGCCACCTCGCCGTGACTGTATCCGCACTCGAAGAGAAGGTCACTTCGGGCTTCGTCGTGGTGATCGAAGACACCAGCGAACTGCTGCGTGCGCAGAAGACAACGGCGTGGAATGAAGTCGCGCGCCGCATCGCGCATGAGATAAAGAATCCGCTGACGCCCATCACTCTCTCCGCCGAACGCATTGCGCGCCAGTTGGACCGCGTGCCGCCATCGCCTGACTTTGCGCGCATCGTCCGCGAGTGCGCCACCATCATCACCACCGAGGCGGAGTCCGTGAAGACGCTGGTCGACGAGTTCAGCCAGTTCGCGCGCTTCCCCAACGCGCAGCCCTTGCCCGCCGATTTGAACGAGGTGGTGGAGCAGGCCATGGCTGTATTTGCCGGCCGGCTGGAGGACATCGATATCCGGCTCGACCTTGCGCCCAACCTGCCGGCGGTCAACCTTGACCGCGAACAGTTCAAGCGCGTGGTCGTCAACCTGGTGGATAACGCTGCCGAAGCGATGCAGGACTCCCTGGTGAAAGTACTCTATGTTGCCACGCGCGCCGTCAACGACATTACACTGGAGTTAGTGGTTGCGGATTCCGGTGCGGGAATTTCGCCACAGGATAAGGAGAAACTGTTTTTGCCCTACTTCTCGACAAAAGGCCGCGGCACGGGTCTTGGCCTCGCCATTGTGAATCACATTCTGAACGATCACAATGCGCAGATACGCGTAGAAGATAATCAACCGCTCGGCGCACGCTTTATCGTGGAAATACCTGTGCCAGTGGCGGTGGAGGCGAAAGTAAGCGCATGAAAAATGTTCGCGTATTAGTGGTGGACGACGAGCCGGGTATCAGGCAGTCGTTGTGCGGAGTGCTGGAGGATGAAGGCTATCTACCCACTGCCGTCGAAAGCGGCGAGGCCTGCCTGGAGGAGTTGAACCGGCAGGTGTATGAAGCCGTGCTGCTCGATGTGTGGCTCCCCGGCATCGATGGACTGGAAGTGCTGGCGCGAATCGAAGAGCTGCCGCAGAACGAGCGCCCGGGCGTGGTGATAATCTCCGGTCACGGAAATATCGAGACCGCCGTTCGTGCAACCAAGCTTGGCGCCTTCGATTTTCTGGAAAAACCGCTCACCATTGAGAAGGTAATTGTCGTTGTTAAGAACGCGATTCAGCAGCGCCGGCTCGCGCTCGAAGTGAACCGCCTGGCCGGCACGGTGGAATCGAAGTTTCGCATTATCGGTGAAAGCGTGCTGATGAAGGCGCTGCGCCAGCAGTTGACGCTGATGGCCAGCACCAACGGCCGCGTGCTGATCTATGGCGAGAGCGGCACCGGCAAGGAACTGGTGGCGCGCGCACTGCACTCCTCCAGCCTGCGCGCCAGTGAAGCGTTTGTTGAGGTGAACTGCGCGGCAATCCCGGAAGAATTGATTGAAAGCGAACTGTTCGGCCATCGCAAGGGCAGTCTCTCCGGAGCAGTGGAAGACAAGGTGGGCAAGCTCCAGCGCGCCGACGGCGGAACTTTGTTTCTGGATGAAGTGGGCGACATGAGCCTGAAGACACAGGCCAAGGTGCTGCGTGTTCTGGACGAGCAGCGCTTTGAACCGGTGGGCGCTACCGATCTGATGCAGGTGGACGTGCGCGTGGTCGCGTCGACGAATAAGAATCTGGAAGATGAAATCGATCGCGGCAATTTCCGCGAAGATCTTTTCTACCGGCTCAACGTCATCCCCTTCCATGTTCCGCCGCTGCGCGAACGCCTGGAAGACGTGCCGCTGCTGGCCGATCATTTCCTTGGCGAATTCACGACCGCATATGGCCGCAAGCACAAGGAGTTGACGCCGGAGGCCTATCAGGCGCTGCACGACTACTCGTGGCCGGGCAATGTCCGCGAACTGCGCAACCTGATGGAGCGGATCGTCATCATGAATCCGCAGGTGCGCGTGGACGCCCGCCACATTCCGCTCAATCCAGCCCGCCGCTCTACTGCCGAAAAGCCGATGGATCGTTTCGGCAGCCTGCAGGAGGTGCGCGAAGCCGTGGAGCGCGACTATATCCTCAAAAAACTGGAAGAGACCAACAATAACGTCACGCGCACTGCTGAGTTGCTCGGCCTGGAGCGCAGCAATCTCTACCGTAAGATGAAAGCGCTCGGCATCGCCACCCAATCCTGACGCATGAACGCAAATCTCATCCACAGAATCGCCGCCGGCGAAGCGGAGGCTGAAAAGCAGCTCATCGAAAAGTACTCGAAGGGAGTGCTGATCATCCTGCGCCGCATGCTGGGCCGCTGGGGCGCCACCGGCGAGGCCCACGCCGATACGTTCCGCCAGACTATCGCCAAGATCCGCAGCCGTGAATTTGAGGATCCGGAAAAGCTCGACGCTTTCATTGCCGTGCTGGCCCGTTTCCGCGGCGGCTCTTCGCGCGAACCGTGGCAGCCCGCGGAGTCGTTTCACTTGGTTATCCGCGAACAGAACGCCGCGCTGGTGCGCGAGATGCTGGCGGGCTTCGCTTCGGAAGATGCGCGCAAAGTCCTCTTCCACTACTTTGTTTCCGGCAGCGACCTGGATGCCATTGCGGTCCAGACCGGCATCAAGGCCGAAAAATGTTCGAAGCTGATCGCTGAGGCGCGCGGAAAATTTGCGAAGCTTTACGCGGATCGCATTCAGGTCGAAGTCAAGCAATGATGGATCATAGCGAGCGAGACAGGAACCATACCGCCGAGCGATACCTGCTCGACCTGCTGCCGCCCGACGAGCGCGCGGCGTTCGAGGAGCATTTTGTCGGCTGTGCCGATTGCATCGCGGCCATTGAACGCGCCGAGGCGTTGCAGGACGGCATGTCCGTGGTCGCCGCTGAAGAGGCCGCCAAGCCCAACCACCCCAAGAAATCACTGCGCCGCCGCATCGGCGAGTGGTCGCTGCGCCACACCAAATGGGAGCAGACGTGGATTCTGATGGTGGCCTGTGCGTTGTTCACCGCGGGTCCGTTTCTGTTCTTTTATACCCGCCTGCGAGATGCCAATGTGCGCTTTACTCAGGCCACCGCGGAGAACCAGGCGCTGGAACGACGTTATTTGGCGGAACGGGCAAATGCCGATCGCTTGAAGCGCCAGGTGGACCAGGTGCGGGCCGGGCAGAGCATGGTCACTCAGTTGATCGCCGCCAAACCCGCCCCCCGTCCAGCGGGCGTCCCCGTGATTCCACTGGAGTATGGAGTCACGCCGCAGATCTCGATAGACGGTTCTACCGAATGGCTGCTCCTTGCGGTGCAACTTCGTGACCCGTTCCCTAAATCAGTCACCGTTAACCTGTTTGGCAATGGCGGCAAGTTGCTTGGAAGCGTCCCGGGGCTAAAGCCGAACGCCAGAGGCGAAGTAGCCGTTAGCGCGATGACCAGCCTGTTTCAATCCGGCTTCTACACGCTATCCGCAGGAGGCGTGAATTACAGTTTCCAATTGCGCCTGCCGGCTAGGGACTAACCACCTTCAATTTGACGGTGATCTTCTTTGGACTGTTGGTTGCCTCTGGCGATGTCAGCACAACCGTGCCTTCGTAGTCGCCGGCGGGTAAGCCGTCCCCATTTGCGACCACAGACAGATTCGACGGGATCTGCGTGTGATTCGGGTTTACAGAGAGCCACCCGCTGCTGACCGCCGCCGCGTCAAACTGAATCGGCCGCCCGCTGGCGGTCACATAGAGGATTTGAGATTGCGGCGAGGGACTTCCCTTGACGTAAGTGAAACTCAGGGAGCCGGGCAGTGCGATCAATTGCGGTGGATCGGTAAGATTGACCCGTACGCGCACGATCGGGTTGGACTGCGCCCCCGGCGCTACGACCACGATCAGGCCGTCATAAAAACCTGCCGGCATAGTCCCGAGCGCGTCAACGGAGACAAACAGCGTGGTCGTGGAGCCTGGCGATGTGGCGCCAAATGCTGGGGTGACATTCAGCCAGGAGGGAGTGGTGACAAGACGGAATCCAAGTGGCACATCAGCCGAGACGATTACCTTTTGCGGCTTGGGCGCTCCGGACTCCTTGAAGTAATCAAAGACGAGCCGTTCCGGCTGCGCATTGACACTGGGCAGCGAAGGAACGAAGATTCGATTCGAGCAGAGCTTTACGTCGTTATCGGTTACCAGGCCATCGGCGTCGGCATCACGGGGGTCACCTGTGCCCACGCTCAATCCAATGGAGGAAATGAGGAGATTGATGTCCTGCTGTTGGACCAGGCCATTTCCATCCACATCGCATGCGGCGGCCGCGAAGATCACCACATTGTCAAAGGCGCGGTCGGCGCCATCGAAGGTCTGCAGCCTGACAACATAGTAGCCAGGAGCGTTGGGCGTAAATGCAGGCGTCGATGTCGTGCTCTGGCCGATGGCCGTATCGGCCAGCCCGCTGGATGCGTATTGGAACTTCCAGGAATAGGTGAGAGGCTGTGGGCCGCGATCCGGATCGCTGCTTGAACGCCCATCGAGATTCGCAGGAACACCGACCGCCAGAATCTGATCTGCGCCAGCGATGGCATTTGGCGGCACGTTTCCATCGAATGCGGAGAGGGTGACGGTGTCCTCGTCCGAGCCTGCGGCGTTGCTTACCCTGAGTACTAACGAATAATCACCTGCAAGGTCGGGTATGAACGTGGGCTTCGTAGATGTCGCAGCGGAAGGAGCGCCACCCGCAAGGGTGCTTCCTGCCGGTGTTTGAATGAACCGCCATTGATACGACAGCGGTCCCGTACCCGTGCTCTTGGTTGCGTCCAGAGTCACTACACTGCCACGCAGTGCATTCTGTTTCACTCCTGCGTTGGCAGTTGGTGGAACAGCACCTGCCGTAGATGCCGTGATCGCCACCGTGGATGGTGAACTATCCGATGAGCCATTATTAACCGTGAGCCGAAGCACGTATACACCATTGATTCTTGGCGTGAAGAATGGCCGAGGTGTTCCGCGATTGCCGATGTCGGCGGCGCTCAGCGTGCTGCCTGCCGGCTGCGAGACAAAATCCCACAAATACGTGAGCCGCGCGCCAAGCCAGTCGTAGGATTTGCCGCCGTCCAAATAAACCAGCGCTCCGGCGGCAACGTTCTGATGCGCCCTTGCCACTGCGATGGGAGGCCCTGCAATCACGCTGGTACTCACATTTGCCGATGCGGATTGCGTGCCATTCGAGACGGTAAGTTTGAACGTGTAGAGGCCGAGTACGTCAGGTACAAAGCTCGCCTTTGACGCGCTGGCCGTGCGAATGGAAGCCGCTCCCAGAATACTGCCAGCCGGCGAAGAGACCAGCGTCCATTGATACGTGAGAGGCAAAGGGGGCACGTTGCCATCGGTGCTCGTTGTGCCATCCAGAGCGATGGTTCCCCCGATTTGCAGAATGGGCGGGGCGCTAACGCCGGCCGTTGGCGTGACGGTTCCAGCCGCGATGGTTACTGTCGCGGTTGAGGTCCCCACACTGTTTGTGACCGCAAGCTGGAACGTGAAGGTTCCGACAGCATCCGGAGTGACTGATGCCTTTGCGGACGTTGCATTCTGGATCGAGCTGTTTGTCAGCGTGCTGCCGGCTGGCTTCGAGACCAGGGTCCAGGCATACGTGAGTGCAAGGGCTGGCGAGTTAGGATCGATGCTTGCGCTGCCATCCAGTGTCACGGACTTGCCCGTGATGGCCGATTGCGACGATCCGGCGTTAGCCACCGGCGGTTGCAACGTGGCCCCGGCTGTAATCGCCGCTGTCGCGCTTGCCTTCACCGTCGGATCAGTCGTTGACGTAATCGTAACCGTCACTGAGCCGGACCCTCCCGACTTGAGCCCCACGCTCACCGGGATGCGCCCGCTCGATAACCCTGCAAGCCGGAACACCGGTATGGATTGCGTCGCGCCTCCATCCGTGCCCGTCAAGGACGCGGTTACGGGACCAGTAGTGCCCGTAATCGCAGCCGTGTAGGAGTCGGCGGTATTCCCGGTATTGACCGCCATCAATCCGATGGATGTTGACCCTGGCGCGACGGTGACCTGCGCAGCTCCTGGATTAAATGCCGCGGTCACGCCCTTGATTCCCACTACCGAAATGGATGCAGTGGAACTGTTGCTGATCGCTGAATTCGAATGTGATGTGGCTGTCGCTGTCAGCGTCAGATTCCCGGGCAGCGCAAAATCAACGGCTCCCAGCGTGACTGGAATCGCCTGTTGCGCGCCAGTCGCAAGCGTGATGGACGCACTGCCAAGCGATGAGCCTGCTGCCAGCGGTCCGCTGAGGGAAAGATCGAACGTATCGGCCGATTTTCCGAGGTTCCGGACAATCAGCTGAAACGGTGTAGAGGGCGTTCCCGCAGACGGATTGAATTGCGTGGTGACTCCAGCTGAAAGTATGTTGAGCGACGCGGTAGTCACATATGCGAGCCCATTGTAGCTGGCGCGCACCGTGAAGTTCTGCAATCCCGGTGTGGCGATGGTAGACGCGGTGACGATCATCACCACATCCTGGGCGTTATTCAATCCGGGTTGGACAGTGAACGAACTCGGAATGAAGGCAAACGTGTAGGGCTGAGAGGAAGTGTTCGAAAACGCCTCGAGCCCTATGAATACGGGCCGATTGCCCGTGTTGACAACGTGAACAGTATACTTCGCGGAATCGCCGAGGCCCACCTGCTGCAACGAAGGCGCCGCCGTTAATACGAGGCCAATCGTCGTAGTCCCTTGTTCCGAGCCAACGTCGATACTCTGCGCAATGCGCAGCGTTCCGAACACGTTTCCATTGATGCCGCTCGCCTCCGCTGCCGCAATGCTGAACATATAGACAGCACCGCCGAATGAGTTTGCATCAGGTGTAACTTTGACGGTGATGGCAGTAGAACTGAGAGCCGGAACGGTAACCGAAGCAGGCATCTGCACCCACGCCGAAGGCACGCCCAACACGCTTAGATTGTAAGTGCGTGAAACCGCCGTGGGATTCTTGAGTGTCACGGGGTAGCTTGCCGCCACGATCGGCTGCGTTGTCAGATCGCTGGGATTCATGCTGATAATCTGGTCAGCAAGTACCGATACCGCAGGCAACGGGATTTGTCCTGTGCCCAATGTCGGCAGGGTGTACGTGACGGTTCCGCCGGTAATCACCTGCCTCGGAACTGACGGTACAATGCCGGTTACCGTTTCATTCCATGTAATCGTATTGGCGGCCGGCTGTGAAAACGTATATGTGTCGAACGTTGTGCCTGTTGCGATCGACGATGGCGCTAGGCTGAACGATGCTGGATCGACACTCACCCCGGTGCCATTCGGAATCTGGACTGTGGCCGTCAATTGCGGGCCGGCCACAGTATCGAGCCGGTAGATGCTCAAGCCGCTGTCGCCGATGGCGTAGAACATGTTGCCGCTGCTCAGCACCGGGGTGCTCAGTACGGATGCGTCGTAAGGGATGTAGCGCAACTGCAAAGGATTCGAGGCGTCAATGAACAGTAGCACCGGGTTGCCGCTGTTGCTTGTCCCGCCGGCAGCAAACGTGTTGTTTCCCAGGGCGACTACGGATGGCCCTGAGACGTCGGTGAGGCCTGTAACGATAGTCTGCAGTACTTTGGGATTGCGCGGGTCGGTTACATCGAGCGAGGTGATGGTGAGGTTGCCTACCAGTCCCGAAAGGGCGTCGTAGTAGCCTTGCGAATCTCCTACCGCGATTGCGGTGTTGCCTTGCAATGCGATTGAGCCGATGAGCCGCGCTTCAGGAATCTGCACCTGCTTGGCGATTGACATGGATGCCGGATTCGTTACATCCGCCACGATGATGTTACCCACACCGGATGTGTAGTCGCCGCCACTGGGACCTCCCGCAGTTGTGCTCGCCAGCAGAATCGTTGCCGGGTTCGCAACTACGTGGCCGAAGATCTGGTTGTAACCGCCGCGGTCTGGGTCGCCGGGCGGGGCAGGAAACAGCGTTCCGGCAAAGGTGGGAGCGTTGAGATTGGTCAGATTGAATGCAATCAGATCGCCGCGCTCGGCGAAGATGAATCGTGAAAAGGGATTGTAGAAGAACACCGACGTTGTGGTGAAGCCAAAGTTGCCGATGATGCTCAATCCACCTGCGTCAGGCTTCTGGAATCCGGTGTTCGAGACCAGCGAAGGGCTGGCCGGATTGGTGATGTCGTAAACGGCGACTTGTGTAGGCAACACTCCGGCGGTGGTATTCCCGTTCGGCCGGCTGTACTCCACAATGAGGTTGTTGCCGATGATTGCGCATGGTACCGCGACGTATCCGGTGGCTCCGCCCGCGGTGAGTTGCGCCTGGGCGAAAGTGTTCTTGACCACTGGAATTGCGGGGTTGGTGACGTCGACGCGAGAGATAGACGAATCGGAGCAGACGTAAGCGTCCGTACCCTTCAGCGCTACCGAGCGTGGTGTTCCTGCGATGGCCGTTGCGCCAAGCAGCGTCGATACCGGGTTGCCCACCGCATCATGGGTAATGGTCAGTTTTCCCTGCACTACGCTTGTTCCCGGAGCAACCGTCGTTGGCGTCGCCGTCAAGGTCGCGCTGATGGGGGCGCCAACAAAAAAGTTCGCCTTGGCCAATGAGAGATACGACCCATCCGAGGCCTGGCTTTGGTTGCCCACGTATACTTCCGCTACGTAGGCGCCAGGTGGATAGCCGGTGGTGGGGAGCGTAACAACCGTGGTGTTGACGAGCGTCGTAGAGGGGTCGAGGTTGACGCTTGTGTCAGCATCGAACCCGAAGAATCCTGTCCGTACGGTCTTGCCCGTTTTGACGCTGCGAATCCAAGCGATGAGAAACACCGATTTGGTCTGGTTGACGGCATTGAACACACGCGCTTTGATCGTGATGTTGTCACCGGGGTTTACGACAACTCCGGGAGTCACCGTGACGTTGTCGACAGTGACGAATTCATTGCGCAGTGTCACGGAGCCGACCACCGATCGTTGATTGCTGGGCGCGTCTTCAACCGTTGCCGTCACCGTAAAGTTGAATGCCTGCAGGGTTGCTGATGATTGCGAAATGGTGAGCGTGGTGGTGCCGTCGAAGACGAATGGATCGACCGATAATCTTGGCCGGCTGAACGTTGCCGTGACGCCAGCGGGTAGCCCGCTAACGCCGAACACAATGGTCTTGGTGATATTGGCAAGGTTGTAGATCTGTACGTTGAATACGGCTGGAGCAGTAGGCGTGCTTGCAACGGAAACAGGCGGCAGGCCGAGAAAGAAATTGTAAGTGTTCGCGGATAGGAGTGTCGTGTTGAGATTACACAGTATTGTGCTGAGGCCATTCAATGCAGCGGGCATGGAGCTTCCATCGGCTGCGGCGAGCACTGCCCGTTGGGCGGTTAACTGCGCCACATACGGAGTAAGGAACGGCGAGTTGAGCTGGATTTTGACATTGTCGATGTACCCGAGCACTCGGGTGAGCGCCGCGGTATCCGCAGGCGCCGCGCCCAGGTCATTCATGGATGATCCAAGCGAGTCGAGCACTCCGCCTAAATTGTTCCGGCTGATTCTCACCGCTGCGTCCGAGGCATCCATGGCGCATTTGGAGTAGGTCGAGGATGCACGCACGATCACCAACGCAGTGCTTGTCTGCCTGGCGCTGGCAGGTCCGAAGGATGCCGTAACCCGTGCCTTCAGCTCGGTTCCCGGAGCGACGGACGAGTTCACGGTGAACGTCACTACCTGCGACAGAGTCTGACCAACTACGGGGGCCAGCGGTGTGGTCAACGCACTTGCCGAGAGACCCGCCGGCAGCGCGATCGAAAGATCGATATTGCCCGCAGCCAGGTTGCCTGTCGATTTCAGGACGATGTTCACCGGAATGGAAGATCCAGGAGTTACTTGCGTTGTTGGGGGATCGGCCTTCAACAATACGTTCTGAATTGCGGGAACGGTAAAGGTTGTCTTGAAGGTGGTCTTGACGGTGGGATCCTTTGCGCTCGCAACGTCGATATTGAACGATACGGGTGTGTTGGGTGGCGGCAGGTCGCCCGTTGGCAAAACGCAAACGCCGCTCTCGCCCGTCTTGCCCGCGCCCACCGGCAAGGAAGAGACGCTTGATTGCACAGTGAAACCGCTGGCGACGCTGGAGGAAGAGATATTGAATGTATCCGCCACGGGGCCCCGATTCTGGATGCGCGCGAAATAGACAGTGGGCAGTTGCACCTGGCGGTAGAAGTTAGTAAACAACGGATCGCCCACAAGAGCGAGGCCAACAGCAGGTGAGGAGCCGGGCGCAATGGCCGGTTGATCCGGGCTCAGATCGCTCGAAAGAAATGGGACTACGGGCGGATCAGCTTTGAGGTCGCGCTGTGCCAGGGCCACCCCATCCTCCAAGCCTTCGTACAGCCCTTGCAGCAAACTGAGGATGTCAAAGCCAGCGCCGACGGCCTGTGGTATATCCGCTTTGAGCCCGAGCACAAGAAGGTAATTGTCCAGCACATCCTTCTCGGCAAAGACAAACCCAAGGGCGTCGCTGAAAGTGACATTGATATTGTCTTTAACCGCGTTTGCCGTGTAATCGAGGGCATCGCCAAAGTCGGCATTCTCTGCAATCGCCTGCAGTAATCCGGACATAAACGCGGTACCAGCTATCGATTCTCCGTTGATATAGCCAATCATCTTCAGTTGAAGTGCCTTGGCCTGCGCCGCCGCGAAGTCAGCAAAGACGTACTCCACAATTGCCTGATGCCCGCCGTCTTCAAAGACACTGATGGTAGCGCCTGTCGCGGGATCATGTTCGTACCACGCCACTGTCGTAAGGCCGCCGACAGTGACCATCTGGTACGGAGTGATGATCAGCTTTCCGGCTGAGGCCGCGAGCGCAATCCGGGCTTTGGCTATTGCCGATAATGTCGTTTTCTCCAAGGCCTCCACGTTTTGCTGCACGACGATCAAATACTTCTTGCGGTCTGGCAGCGCCGCGAAAATCTGGTCGATGGTGATGGCCGCCTGTCCTGTTACCTGCGACAGGACCTTCCCCTCCAATGTGGATTCCATCATGCCGCGCATGAGTTCGAACTGGTACGCCGCGCCGGGCCGCCTCGGACTTCCTCCGCCAATCGATTGCCCCACCTCAGGCACGTCGCGCGTGTCCTTTTTCAGAATGTCGAGCCGTGTTGTGAACACTCCATTTTGTGAAGAGGTGATTGCAAGCAGGAGCCGCGGTGAATTATAAAAAGCGCGAGTCATATACAGCTGCTGTAAGCGAGCGAGATTGATATCCTGCGCCCGGGCATAGGCAAGCGCGGTCAGTTCGTTGGTAGCAATCGTGTTGTAGCGCGCCAGCGTCATCCCGCGCTGCACCAGGCTGATTTGATCGGGCGAGAGGATGGTGACACTCGCCAGAGCGGCAATCGGCGCCTGGATCGCAGCCAACTGCTGCTGCACCGCGGTCAACCTTGCCTGCTGCGTACTGAACTGGCCGGTTGCCTGGAGTGCCGGCATTGCGTAAATCGTCGTAATGTCTGAATCCGTGAACACCGGAGTGGTCGCGCTTGGATTCGCGATGCTTACCGATCCGCCGTTCTGCCGCACATCGAATCCGATGCGGTCAAACACCGTTCGGGTGTAAGTCTGCTGCGTGCCGTTGGCATCGAGCGCATCAATCTCCAGAAACACGCCGGTCAGGATCGTACTTCCCAGTGGAAAGTTGGTGAGGAGCTCCTGATAATCGGTTCCTCTGATGGTTGGATTCGTCGTCAGGTCGGCATCGCCTTGCCCCACCAATAATACGGGAGTGTAGGTGTTGGTGATTGCGCCGATTCCCAATGAAGGTGGGGCGGAAGAACTGGTGGCGTGAAACAGCGAGATCGGTTTGCCCGCCAGATCGGCAGTGTCGAAAGCCTGCTCCAACACCTTAGTGGAGCTAGGGCCGAAGCCGAAGATGCCGGCGGCCAGCGAAAAGGTCTCCGCCTTTACGCGGACTGTGATCTGCTGGCGCAGGCTCTGCGGAATAGAGGTAAAGCGCGTGACCACTGTCCCAAAGGTGTTGCCGATGATGGAGCCTGGAATCGTGGCGTCAGCGGGCGTATTGCTGGTGCCAAACTCAACCCAGTAATGATCCTGAACTTCGCTATAGTATCCGCCATACGAGTCGCCGTTGGTTGCGGAAATGCCCGCCGGGATGCAGCCGACCACACGCGAACGTGGGAGAAACATGCTGAGCATCAGCCCCCGCCATTGGGCCGGATCCAATTGGCCCTGTACATACTGCGCCTTCACGCCAGAGGCTCCCAGCAACGCGATCAGCAGGCTGGATTTGTCGAGCGAGTTTCCGGCTTTACTCCATAAGGTTCCGCGAGCCCCGCGCACGGATCCTCGATAAACTTCATAGCCAATCTGGTCGCGTACGAAGGTGAAGATCCGGTTGGTGTCGTTGCCGAGCGCTTGCGCCTGCGCAATGATATACGGATCGGTTGAATCGGCGGCTGCGATTCGAGGAAGCCCAACGGTTGCCGCTCCCGGAAGCGGCGAAACTGCAAGCATCATGCAGAGTGCTGTCAAGACAATAACGGCAGTGCGCATGGTTTCCTCCGAAACTATGGACTAGGCTTCCTAATCTAACACAGGATTACCAAAGCCCTATCAGTTTCCACCATGCCAGTCCGCCCACCAGCCAGATGGTTACGTTCACGACCGATACGATGAATCCGACCCGCCACCATTCGCGCTGCGTGAGATAGCCGGGTCCGAAGAAGACCGGCGCCGACCCGGTGCCGTAGTGCGTGATTCCCGCATCCAGGTTGGAGAAGTAGGCCAGCACCAGCGAGGCCAGCATCGGTGGCACACCGCCGGCGAGGAGTGCGGCCAGAAAGCCCGGATACAGCGCCGTGGCATGCGCGGTCATGCTGGCGAACGCGTAGTGGATGTACAGATACGTGAGCGACAGTATCACCAGCAGCGCGAGCCACGGCAGTCCATGCAGGGTGCCGAACAGGCTCGCGGACAGGATCTTGATGGTGCCGCCTTCGTTCAGCGCATCGGACATCATGATGAGCGGCGCGAACCAGATCAGCACGTCCCAGGCGCGCTTTTCGGCCAGCAGTTCGTCCCATGTCATCACCTGTGCCAGCAGCAGGACGCTGAGTCCGGCCAGTGCGACGAAGGTGTTGGGGATGCCATGCAGCGGGGAGGTCACCCATCCCACCATCACTCCGAGCATCACCGCGCCCAGCCATTTTTCGCTGCGCTTCAGCGGTCCCATCGTCTCCAGTTGTTTGTTGGCCAGTTCGCGCGCCGGCGCTGTGTCGCGAATCTCCGGCTTTGTCAGTTTTAGCAGGAGCCACGGAACAATCGACAGCGTGAGCAGGCCGGGCACGATGGAGCCCGCCAGCCAGCGTCCCCAGGTGAGATCGACGTGCGCCTGCTTCAGTGCGAACTCGGCGATCAGGGGATTCGCCGCCATGCTCGTCAGAAAAAGTCCCGATGTGACATATGTGGAATGAAAGCCTACCAGAATCAGGAAGCGGCCGATGATGTTGGCGGCCGGTCCGGGGGACGAGCCGAAGGCCGCGCAGAGGCTGCGCGTGATGGGGAAGATCACGCTGCCGCCGCGCGCCGTGTCCGAGGGAATGAACGGAGCGAGCAGCAGGTTTGCCCCGGCGAGCGAGTAGCCCAGCGTCAGCGGATTGCGTGCGAACTGCCGGATGAAGAGGTAGCCGATGCGAAGCCCGAGCCCGGTGGCGGTGAAGGCGTGGGCGAACAGGAACGCCGCAAAGATCAGCCAGACAGTTACGTTGGCGAAGCCCGATAGCACCTTCGCCGCGGGCAGCGTGCGGGTGAGGGCGAGCAGCGTCATGGCCACCACAATGCTGACGCCCATGGGAGCGGGCTGCACAACGAGCGAGATGATGGTGGCGAGAAAGATCGCGACGAGCTGGCCCTGTAGCGCGGTGAGGCCGGGCAGGGGAAAGAAGAAGAGTGCGATTCCGGGAAGCAGAACGGTTGCCCATTTGACGAAGGTTGCGTTGGGATTCGCCGCCGCCGGGTTGATAACTTGCATAGTTTGGAGAGAGGGAAGCGTGGTGCAGTATCCCGGATCTCATTATAGTCAATCAGGGGTGTTTGAAACGGACAGGCGAAACCGCCCAATGCCACATAGTTTTCGCAAATCACCAATTCGCCTTGGGTGAAATCGTGGCGCGGACATTCATGTCTGCAGCGTCGAGATTCCGAACTCCTGATGTCGCCGGGGAATTCAGCCTGAGTGTGGAAAATGACTTGAGCCAATCCTGGCCTAAGCTATGGTTGCGCGCGAGCCGGGCGCGGCGTGAAAC
>Ga0209697_10002122_pt1 | contig 29047 bp, 24 predicted proteins | sample AliMusrvi5mmetaG_FD_184115 | JGI IMG/M metagenome (GOLD analysis project Ga0209697, IMG submission 184115) | Freshwater lake bacterial and archeal communities from Alinen Mustajarvi, Finland, to study Microbial Dark Matter (Phase II) - Alinen... | ecosystem: Environmental > Aquatic > Freshwater... | reverse complement strand
CAGCAGTTATTGTTGTAGAATTTCCTTTGCATATAGTTCCTCCTCCAGTTGTGATTATTGGTAAAGCATTTATAGTAATATTACTTCCGTTATCACTGCCTGTAACCACAGGATTATTGGCAACTACTCTTATTCTGTAGGCACTTCCTGGAGGTGTATTTGCAGGAATTACAGCATTAATTGTTCCTGCTTTTGTAGAAGTAATGCTCCCAATAGTAACTGGCGATGTAAACGAACCTGTTGCATTCGATAATTGAGCTGTGAATACATTTCCATCATCATAAGCTCCGGCAATAGTATAAGGAACATTAATTGAAGCAGAAACACAATTAGATGAATTAACTGCTGATGTTGTAATAGTTACAGGAATTTCTATCAGATTCGTATATTCAGGATTGCTACCATTTGTTCCGTTAAATTTTAACTTATTAGTTAACGTATTAGTACTTGGATTATACTGAAAAATAACGCCCAAACTTAATGTACCTGTAGATGCGCCTCCCATAGAAGTCATTCCATATAGATTACCATCAGATGCCTGAATTAATGAGCCTAATGGAGAATCACCATTTGGCGAACTGTCAAAATTAAACTTTGCTTTATAAGATGAAGCAACAGCAGGATCATATTGAAATAAAACCCCAAAACTATTTGTTCCACCAGCATCAGTCAATCCATAAAGTTTTCCATCAGTTGCCTGAATTAATGATCCAAAAGGTTGTCCTCCTGTTGACATATCAAAATCCCACAAATTTACAAAGGCGTTATTTTGAGGATTAAATTGAAATAAAACCCCATTCCCATTTGCTCCACCCAGATTAGTCATTCCGTAAAGTTTTCCATCTTTTGCTTGGACTAAAGAACCATAAGGATTCTTACCTTTTAATGTTCCGTCAAAACTTACCTTAATAGTCAAAGTATTATTTGTAGGATTATATTGGAACAATTCTCCATTGTCATTTGCTCCGCCCAGATTAGTCATTCCGTAAAGCATCCCGTCAGTAGCCAGAATTAAAGAACCATATGGAGAGTCTCCGTTTGCAATACCAGTAAAATCAATCTTTTTGGCAAAAGCATTAGTTGCAGGATTATATTGAAATAAAATCCCTTTATCAGCTGAACCACCGGCAGTAGTCATTCCATAAAGCAATGTACCCACTTGTATTAAAGAATTTCCTTGAGGATATCTTCCATTTGGAATATCAGAAAAATCATATTTTACAACGTAACCAGCAGTAGTAGGATCATATTGGAAAATACTTCCTGCGCTTGTAGTACCACCGTACCAAGTCATTCCATATAGTTTTCCATCTGAAGCTTGCATTAATGAGCCATAAGCATTCGTATTATTCGCGCCTGTTTGTAAAAAATTTTGTTTAACCATTTCGTTATTTCCTGATGCATCCGTTTTAAAAATAACACCATCATCGTTTACGCCACCACGAGTGGTCATTCCCCAAAGTTGATGTTGGATTTGGGCAAATGTATTGCAGCTTAATATTCCAACTAATACAACTCCAATTAAAACTTGTGTAATAATTTTTTTCATAGTATAATTTTTTTGTCCTACTTTGTTAAGACTTTCGGAATTAACCCGTTTTTTTAAGTGGGTTCTGGACTCCACTTTTTAAAATTTCAGAATTTCAAGAAATTTAATTTTTAATTTTACCTCTTTTTTATTTAAAAAAAATATTTACTTTGCTGATTTCAATGTTATTATTTTTTCAATATTATCATTTTTCTAGAAGCCACAAAATTATTTGTCTCAAGCCTGTAATAATATATTCCTGAACTTAAAAGATCAGCATTCAAAATAACACCATAAATTCCTTTTGTTTTCAAACCATTATCAAGCACCATCACTTCTTTTCCGTAAATATCATAAACACTGAGTTTGAGATTGGTTGTTTCAGGTAAGTGATACATTATTTTGGTATTATCGCTGAAAGGATTAGGCTGATTCTGAATAAGAAAATCATCCGTTGAATTTTGTTTAAAAGTCCTAATATTCGTAGGCATATCACCAATATACCATAATGTAATCAATGCTTCGGTAGTATTTTCCTGTAGATCATAATCCAATATATGTCCTGCATGGTCAGTAGTTTCTTTAAATATATCAGTATACTTTAAATTAAATTCTTTTGTATCCCATGAACAAGTTTGAGTTATATTGTGAATGATCGTATGATGAACCCCCATCATTGTTGTATCAACTTTTGTTGAATAAGAAGTATCCTTTGATATATTTTTCACTTTCAAGTCAAATGTTTTACTACCTGAACATTCATCAAGATGCGTATCAGTGGATTTTGATTCAGTACAATTACTTGTTTTTACCTTTTCATCCTCTCCTCCTAATGATGATGCCTGAATATTAAAAAAACTGATGTCATATCCGTTACTATCAATAGCTATTGCTATTTCCTGACTGATGATTGCTCCCTTATTAGTATTACAATTTAATTGATCTTCTGTATCATTATAGGCACATAAAAATTCATCGTGGTAGCTTCCCCACATAGTCATATTATCATAAGTACTGCCTCTTGGATTGCTCAGAATTGTATCAATCATGAATTGATTAGGCAGAGAGGATGTTACAGGTAATGTATTTTTTAAATTTGAAAATAAAGTAATTCCCTCTTTTTCTGTTTGTTCATAGTTAGACCAGTAGTATTGAGATTTGCTTGTTTGCAGATCATGATTGGTCTGTCTCAAAGCTGCCATGATACGCCAACTATCATTTGGCTTTTGAATTTGAAAAGAGATAGGTGTATCATCTGTTACATCTATTTTGCCTGTTGGATGCTTGTAGGAATAAGTGGCGTTCATGAGGGCAACTCCCGGACTACTGCCTGCAGTAAATTTCACAGTTGCTTCGCCATTTTCATCTGTTGTAACAGAGGTATTATCAAGCGTTCCCCCTTCCACATCAAGGTCAAGCTTACGATTCTTTAAAAGCGTTCCATCACAATCTGTCAAAACGATTTTTACATTTGTTGATTCGTTTTCATTAAGCAGCGTTTTATCAGGTGTCAATACCACTTTCGGAAATATAGCCCATGGGTCGCCCTGATCCCTTTTTTTTTCTTCAAAACTCATCATAAACAAATATAAAGGAGCCATCGAAGATGCAATATTACGACCCCTTACCATTGGATCTTCGCTGTAATCATACGGTCCGATTATAGTTTGTACAACTTCATTTGAAATGGCTGTTTCGAGATTCATATTAACAGTAAACGCCCCATTACTGCCGGCAACTGAACAATTTATAATATAATCTGCAGACTCACTACCGGTGGGCGGTCGGATGGCTTCACTTAAAACGGACAGATTAGACTTAATAGTCATTGTATCAATAAATCCATAAATCATATGCCATGTAAAATAACAATCTTTGGTTGATTCAGTGTTTTTAAAATAATCATAAAAGCCTTCAGCTAAAGTGTAAAGCTTTAAAAAATTTGTCATTGAAGTATATGAAGTGGAATCAGTAGGTAAAACCTGAACATCATTATCATAGACTATAAGTTTTCTAGTTTTGCATTTCTCACAATTTTGACCTTTTAAAGGATTATACCATGAAACAAGCATTATCACTGTAACAAAAAGTATATTTTTTTTCATCTGGATAAATATAGTTTACAACAAGATAATATATATGATTATAAATTATAAAATTAATAAATTTATTTGATTAAATTAATTTTTGAAAAATTAAAAACAAAACAAACATGATATGCATCATAAAAAATCATGCCTTTTGATAATTTTTATAAAAATAATTTTACACCCAATTATTTTATTAGGGGTGAAATTAATATTATGCCTATATTAAAAATTTAATGATCTTACTATTTAAAGTTGCATCTTTTTATAAATTAAAGAAAAGATTTATAATATTTGATTTATCAAACGTCCAGAAAACAGAAGCTTTTCAAGATAAGGATTGTGTTGAGCTATATTAAATTCAGGAATATATTTCATGGAATGAATGTCTGTTCCAACAATATCAATCATATCACAATCAATCATCTTTTCAGCAAGCTTTTTTACTTGCGGCGAATAATATCCGCTTAAAGACGCTAAATTCATTTGAAAAAAAACACCTCTACTTTTTAAATCTTCAAATTTTTCAAAATCATTCACCCAGTAAAGATATCTTTCAGGATGAGCAATAACAACTTTATATCCATTAATCTGAAGATCAAAAACTATATTATTAAAATTAGGTGGCGGATTCATAAATGAAAGTTCTATCAATACTTTATTATCACCAAAAGTCAACATCTCATGACTATTAATAATATCCGACAAGCCATCATCCACAAGGTATTCAGCGGCAGCAACAATTGTTATTGGGATATTTGCTTCAATTAATTTCTTTTTTAAAACATCTAATTTTCCATTTATAATTGCCGGAGTATTCTTGAAAAAATCAGCCATGATATGTGGCGTTGTGATAATTTTTTCATATCCTAAAAATTTCAATTGACTAATAATCTCAATGGATTCTTCATACGATGCAACTCCATCATCAATACCTGGAAGCAAATGGGAATGTAAATCTGTTCTAATTAAAGATAAATCAAGGGGAGAAGAAATTTCTTCTTTTTTATTAAATATTTTATTAAAGAAAGACATAAAAGATTATCTATAAATTTTGGATAAAACAATCATATGTGATTTTTAATCCTTCTTCAATATGAATTTTAGGATTATAATCAAGAAGTAACTTAGCTTTTGAAATATCTGCATATGATTTTCTGATATCACCCAATCTTTTATCTTTAAAAATAGGATCAAGAGAATAACCTGAAATATTTTTTAGCGTTTTGAATAATTGAATAACTGATGTTTTTTGGTTAACAGCAATATTAAAAACTTCATTTAATGCTTTTTTATTTTCGGTGAAAAGCGCTTTCATATTGGCTTGAACGGCATTTTCAACAAATGTAAAATCACGTTCCTGTTCACCATCACCATAAATAATTATGGGTTGATTATTTATCATTGCATCAATAAACAAAGGAATGACGGCTGAATAAGAAGATTTTGCATTTTGTTTTGGACCAAAAATATTAAAATATCTTAACCCAATAATTTCCATCCCATAGATATTTGAAAACACATCAGCATAAAGTTCATTAGCTACTTTTGTAATAGCATAAGGAGAAATTGGTTTTCTTATTTCATTTTCCGTTATCGGTAATGTAGCGCTATTTCCAAACACGGATGATGAAGTTGCATAAATGAACCGCTTGACATTAGCTTCTTTTGATGCAAGAAGCATATTTAATGTTCCGTTAATATTTACATTGTTTGAATATATCGGATCTTCAATGGAACGAACTATCGAACCAATAGCGCTGTGATGTATTACAAAATCAATATCCTTGCAGGCTTTACGACAAACATCTAAATTGCAAATATCTTCTTCAAAAAATTCAAAGGAAGGAGATGAAAGATAAGCTTCAATATTTTTTTTAAAACCGGTTGAAAGATTATCAAGAACGCGCACTTTACCGGCATTATATTTCATTAAATAATCTACGATATTTGCTCCAATAAATCCTGAACCGCCTGTTACAAGAAATGAATATTTACTAATATCAACAGCATGATATGGTTTTTCAAACATTAATTTTCCCTCTTTAAATATTGTTCCTGATAATATTGCAAATACTGACCTGTAGTAACGTTCTCTAACCATTCTTTATTGTTCAGATACCAATCAACTGTTCGTTCAAGACCTTCTTCAAATTGCAACGATGGGCTCCATCCCAATTCTTTCTGAAGCTTAGATGAATCTATCGCATAGCGCAAATCATGCCCTGCCCTATCCTTAACAAAAGTGATTAAATTTGATGACTTATCGTTTCCAGTTCGATTTAATTTTTTATCCATTATTGTGCATAATAAATGAATCAAATCAATATTTTTCCATTCATTATTGCCACCAATATTATAGGTTTCACCTGTTTTGCCTTTATGAAAAATCAAATCAATTGCTTTTGCATGATCTTCAACCCAAAGCCAATCTCTGATATTTTCGCCTTTCCCATAAACTGGTAATGGCTTACATGTCTTGATATTATTTATACATAAAGGAATCAGTTTTTCAGGAAACTGATTAGCGCCATAATTATTAGAACAATTTGATAAAACAACCGGAAGTTTATACGTATGAAAATACGCTCTTACAATATGATCAGAGCTTGCTTTTGAAGAAGAATAAGGACTTCGTGGATCATACGCTGTTGTTTCTTTAAAAAAGCCTATTGCGCCAAGTGAGCCATAAACCTCGTCTGTAGAGATATGATAAAATCTTTTGTTTTCAAAATTATCCTTCCAGCTATTTTTTGCAGCATTTAAAAGATTAACAGTGCCAATCACATTGGTCATCACAAAATCCAATGGATTCGTTATAGACCTGTCAACATGTGATTCTGCAGCTAAATGAATCACTCCATCAAATTGATATTGTTCAAACAAAGAATTCATTAATTCAAGATCAACAATATCTCCTTTGATAAATTTATAATTTGGTTTATTTTCAATATCACGCAAATTGGCAAGATTACCGGCATACGTTAATTTATCTAGATTAAAAATCTGCTCATTCGGATATTTATTGACAAATAAACGAACCACATGAGAACCAATAAAACCGGCACCTCCGGTAATTAAAATTTTCATTTACTAAATTTAAAGACTCAAATAATTAATATTTTTCATTTTATTTCTGTAAATACTTTTCACATCAAACAAAACGCCATTTTCAGTCATGATAGATTTGAAGAATGTTTCATCAAATTCAAGATATGGCGCATGATTCACAGCCACGATAACTAAATCATATTTCTTTTTTGAATAATCTTTTATTAATTCAAAACCATATTCATGTTTCAATTCTTCAGAAGATGCATGTGGATCAACAACATCTACTTTAACGCCATACGATTTTAATTCTGAAATAACATCAGCTACTTTTGAATTACGGATATCGCTAACATTTTCTTTAAATGTAGCACCCATGACAAGTGCTTTTGCATGAAGAATTTTTTTTCCTAAAGCAATCATTTTTTTTACAGATTGCTTTGCAACATAAAATCCCATTGTGTCATTAACATAACGACCTGAAAGAATAAGTTGTGGATGATATCTGAATTGTTTAGCTTTATATGTTAAATAATATGGATCAACACCAATGCAGTGTCCGCCAACGAGTCCTGGAGAAAATTTCAAAAAATTCCATTTTGTTCCGGCAGCTTCCAACACATCATGTGTATTAATTCCCATTCTATTGAAAACAATTGCCAATTCATTCATCAAACCAATATTTACATCGCGTTGAGTATTCTCAATTATTTTAGCTGCCTCAGCAACTTTAATGGATGCGGCTCTATGAATACCTGCTTTTACAACCAGTTCATATACTTTTGCAATAATATCCAATGATTCTTCATCACATCCTGAAACAATTTTGCGAATAGTTGTTATTGTATGTTCTTTATCGCCTGGATTAATACGTTCAGGAGAATATCCAACTTTAAAATCTTGACACGCTTTTAATCCAGAATGTTGCTCCATAATTGGATTACAATCTTCTTCCGTACATCCAGGATAAACCGTGGATTCAAATACTACATAATCTCCTTTTTTAAGTACTTTACCAACAGTTTTTGAAGCACTTAATAAAGGTGTAAGATCGGGCATATTTTGATTATCAATTGGGGTGGGAACAGCAACAATATGAAATTGCGCTTCTTTCAATTTTTCAATAGATGCAGTAAATTCAATATCGCAACCTTCAAAAGCTGATGGAGGTAACTCATTGCTTGGGTCAATATTTTTTTTCATCATCTCGACCCGTTCAGGTTTGATATCAAAACCTATTACTTTAATTTTTTTAGCAAACTCAAGTGCAATAGGCAACCCTACATATCCTAATCCTATCAATGAAAGTTTAGCTTCCTTCTTTAATAATTTTTCATAAAGATTCATAACTATTAATTTTAGTGATTAATATTTTTCTGCAATAATTTAGGATTTCTTAAAGCATAGATTCTTTCAATAATTTCAACTACTTTCAGCCCTTCCAACGCATTGGTCGTAATGGTTGTTCTACCTTTCAATGTATTCACAACATTATCAATAATGAAATGATGATTAGCTGCAGATCCTTTATAATGCCCATAATCATTGGGTGGATTGACAGGATCAAGTTTTGGCATTTGATAATCTTTGATATTGCAATATTCAACTTCATTCATATATTGTCCGCCAATTTTCACTGATCCTTTAGCTCCGATAATAGTAATACTGCTTTCAAGATTAGTATCCCAAACAGAAGTAGAATAATTAATACAACCTAATCCACCATTTATAAAACGGAAATTAACTATTCCTGAATCTTCAAATTCAGTTAAATTTTTATGATTGAAATCATCAAAAGTCGCCTGTATATTTGTAATATCACCAAACAACCAAAACATAATATCTATAAAATGCGAGAACTGTGTAAACAAGGTCCCTCCGTCAAGCTTCTGTGAACCCTTCCAATTATCTTTATCTTTTTTATAATATCTTTCGTCGCGATTCCAATAACAATTTATTTGCACTAAAAATGTTTCCCCCAATATTTTATTTTCCACCAGTTCTTTTAACCAAACTGATGGTGGAGAATATCTGTTTTGCATCACTGTAAAAAAATGTCGAGACACCTGCAATGCCTTATAAATAACCTGTTCGCAGCCGGCTTTTGTCAATCCAATCGGTTTTTCACAAACCACATGTTTTTTCGCATCCAATGCTTTTAATGATTGTTCTATATGCAAACCGTTTGGTGTGCAAATATTCACAACATCAAATTGAATATCTGATTTTAATAAATCATCAATTGAAGAAAAAAATGGAACATCATATTTTTCAATGCCGAGCACTTCTTTAGGGCGAATGTCGCACAATGCAACCAATGCTGAATCATTATTTTGCAATATCATTTCTGCATGACGTTTGCCAATATGACCGCAACCTACAACAACAAATTTAACTTTATCAGAAATATAATTCATTTTCTTCGTCTTAATTATTTATAAAATACTTACAACACCATTATTAAATAAATATTTTTCATTGCTTTCAGGACAAACAGCAATATTCTCAAGATTAAAATTTAAACGATGTCCGAAACGACTCATCCAGCCTAACTGTCTCGCCGGATTGCCAACTACAAGAGCAAAAGCAGGAATGTTCTTTGTTACAACACTTCCTGCGCCGATAAATGCATATTCTCCAATTTCATGTCCGCAAACAATAGTAGCATTTGCACCGATTGTAGCGCCTTTCTTTACAATTGTTTTGGCATATTGATTTTTACGATTCACAGCGCTTCGAGGATTAGTTATATTCGTGAAAACCATTGAAGGACCGAGAAATACATCATCTTCGCAAATTACACCGGTATATAAAGAAACGTTATTTTGGATTTTAACATTTTTGCCTAAAATAACCTGCGGAGATATAACCACATTTTGTCCAATATTGCAATTGTCTCCAATAATGCAATCAGCCATTATATGCGAAAAATGCCATATTTTCACACCTTCACCAATTTGGCAGCCAGCATCAATTACAGCCGTTTCGTGTGCAAAATACTTCATGATTATTTCGATAAATAGTCTAACAAATTAGTAGTAATGAATGACAATTGTTCTTCATCCAATTCTGTATGCATTGGCAAAGAAATTACAGATTTACATAATTGTTCTGTAACAGGTAAATCGCCTTCTTTGTAACCCAAGTAGCGATATGCTTTTTGAAGATGCAATGGAACCGGATAATAAATCATCACAGGAATCCCTTTACTATTCATGTATTCCTGCAGTTTAAACTGGTCAACATTTTTCAATTTTAAAGTATATTGATGAAATACATGAGTAGAATTTGCATCTTTAAATGGTGTCATTATTTTCGGATGATTGCTGAATGCCTGATTATAATAGCTTGCAGCTTTATTTCTTGCATCAATGTATTGATCAAGATATTTAAGTTTTACATTTAAAATTGCAGCTTGCAATGCATCCAAGCGAGAATTGACACCAACCATATCATGATAATATCTTATTTTCATTCCATGATTTACAACAATCTTAAGTTGTTCAGCTAATGCATCATTGTTCGTTAGCAATGCTCCGCCATCACCATAACATCCAAGATTTTTAGAAGGGAAAAACGACAAACATCCTATTTCGCCAATGGTTCCTGCTTTTAATGTTGTTCCATTTTCAAAATGATAATCAGCGCCAATTGCCTGGCAAGTATCTTCAATAATAAATAATTTATTTTTTTCAGCAATAGCCTTTATTTTCTGCATATCGGCGCATTGTCCAAACAAATGAACCGGAACGATTGCCTTTGTTTTAAGGGTAATTGCTTTTTCAATTGCAACAGGATCAATATTAAATGTATCAGGATTTACATCAACAAAAACTGGCTTTAATCCAAGGAGAGCAACAACTTCAACAGTAGCAACAAATGTAAATGCAGTGGTAATTATTTCATCTCCAGCTTTCAAATCCAATGCCATCATGGCAATCTGAAGCGCATCTGTTCCGTTAGCACAGCCAATAACATGTTTAACATTCAGGTATTTTTTCAATTCATCCTGAAATCTGACTACTTGCGGACCATTAATAAACGCAGTAGTATTTATTACATCTTGCATTGCAGCATCAATCTCATTCTTTATTTTGAGATATTGCTCATGCAATTCGACCATTTGAATTTTTTTCATAAGCTCATTTAAACTTTCGCAAATATACTATTTTGTTTGAATATTATAAAAATAATTGCTACTTGCAACATGCATTTTTTTGATAAAATTTAACTTTCTAATCTAATTATTTTATTTTTATTCAAGTAATTTTTGTAAGTTTGAAAAACATTTATTTAAAAAAATTATGGACACACCTGAATTAGATCAAAAACAAAATATTACCGAATTAAAATCAAAATTAATTCCTTTATATTTAAATTCTACAATACTGTACCTTGCTGCATTTCTGGTTGTACATATATCAGCCCAGTTGCTTGCATGTATCACAGCAGAATGCTTGTTTGACATACCAACAATATTTCATCATTTAAAAATCATATGCAATATTCCAGACATTTTAGGTGTACATTTTTGGACTGTTAAAGCTATACTTGGCTTTTATTCTGTTGTTCCAATTTTCTGTTTTATCTTATGTTTTTTTTTAATTCGTAGTCTTATTAAAAATAAGTCTAAACAAAGGAATTTGTATAAATTATTTACCTTATGGTGTTATATACATGCAATGAATCTTATTTTCGGAGCTTTAATTGTTGGAATTCCTATTATGAAAGGATTTGGATTTGTTCCTGGATATCTTTATATCCCAAAACCAACAGAAAATTTTTTAATTATTATTTCTATACTTTTATTGATTGGCAATGGAATTTTTCTAAACAGACAATTCGGAAATTTAGCATATAATAACAATATTCTTATTGAAAAATACACTCATATTTTATTTAAATTAGTTTTAGTATTAATGCCATATATTACAGTCAGTTTAATATTTTTCATCTTCGGATTACCTGATGATACCACTTATGAAAATCTTTTATTATTAACAACTCTCCTTCAGATTATTCCGATAATTCCATTTGCAATGATTTCTGAAAGAAGAAACCTGCAAACCAAACTGATTGAAAAAGTTTCCCGCCCATCACTTTATTTTCTCGGATCTCTCGTTCTATTATTGATTATCTTTATTATTTATATCAACTTGATTTTGCACTAAAATTTTCAATAATCAATTTTCTTCTAGTTTCTACAAAACAAATATTGCAAGAAAAACTTATTTCTTAATTCAATAAAACAAAAAATCCATTTATAATTTTTACATTATAAATGGATTTCATTTTCTATGTTGACCTACTAGGATTCGAACCTAGACTGACAGAACCAAAATCTGCTGTGCTACCATTACACAATAGGTCATTAAAAAAACATGCATGAAAAGTTTTGCAAAAATAGAAAATATTTATTTGCGTAATGAAATTTTCTGTTATTAAATTTTAATTTTTTATTATAACTTATATTCTAGAACTTAAATATATTCCACGCAATCATAATGTTTTCGATATATTCATCAACTTTTAACTTCTTTAAATTAAAATTTCATCACCTATTTATAAATGTTGATTGCCAAATAAATAATACTTTTGCACTTAACTTGATTATTCATTATGTTTAATTCTTTAAAATCAGATACTGCTTTCAATGTCCTACGCATCAAGGACTTTCAGTTTTATATTTATGCACGATTTTTTGTTACAATCGGCATCATGATGCAATCTGTAATTGTCGGATGGCAAGTTTATGAAATAACAAAAGATCCTCTTGCGCTTGGTATGATTGGTTTGGCAGAGGTTATGTCTTTTCTTTTAATTGCTTTGTTTGGTGGGCATATTGCTGATATTTATGATAGAAAAAAATTAATTTTGATTTCTGTTTTTATGTATTTCCTTTGCTGTATCGCTTTGCTGTTGCTTTGTTCTCATTTTTCATTTTTATTAAAACATTGGGGAGTTTTACCCATTTTCATAATCATTTTCATGACGGGCATTGCTCGTAGTTTTCTTGCTCCTTCACAAATTGCTTTTATGGCTCAAATTGTCCCCAAAGAACAATATGCTTATTCTGCTACATGGAATAGCGTTTCATGGCATGTGGCATCCGTTACAGGCCCTGCTATTGGTGGATTAATCTACGGTTTCTTTGGAATTACAAAAGCTTATGTTTCGGTTGCAATTTTTATACTTATTGGATTATTTTTTTATATGTTGATTAAAAAGAAACCAATGCCAGAAAGGCAAAAGTCAGAATCAATATTTCATAGTTTGGCAGAAGGAATTTTGTTTGTTTTTAAAAATCAAATCATCGTTGGTGCATTGACATTGGATATGTTCTCCGTATTGTTTGGCGGAGCTGTTGCCCTTTTGCCAATATTTGCCCATGATATTTTAAAAGTTGGTCCTGAAGGATTGGGATATTTGCGTGCTGCGCCTGCAGTTGGTTCTGTGATCATGTCATTGTATCTAGCATATTATCCTCCTTTAAGAAATTCAGGAAGAAAATTTCTGATTTGCATGGCTGGCTTTGGTTTGAGCATGATTCTTTTTGCAATATCCAAAAATTTTTATTTGTCATTATGCATTTTGATAATGAGTGGAATGTTCGACAATATGAGCGTTATTGTTCGCAGCACAATCATTCAAATTTATACTCCGGATCATATGCGCGGCAGAGTTGCTTCTGTAAACAGTATATTTATCAGCTCTTCCAACGAATTGGGCGCATTTGAATCTGGATTGGCAGCGAAACTGATGAGATTAATTCCTTCTGTAATTTTCGGTGGAAGCATGACTTTATTGGTGGTTGCTCTCACTTCAAAATTTGCTCCAATGCTTCGCAAACTGCATCTTTCAGATAAAATCAACGAATAATTTTTTCATTATGCTTTGGACTTTACTGGCTTTGACAAGCGCATTTCTTCTAGGGTTTTATGATTTATTGAAAAAAAATTCACTAAAAGAAAATGCAGTAATTCCAGTGCTTTTTATTTCTTCACTTTCTGGAGCTTTGATTTTTATTTGTCTGTTTTTATTTTCAAGAATGACTGGAAAAACAACTGCCGGAATGCTCTTTGTTCCGATGGTTTCATGGAAAGAACATATTTATTTCTTTATCAAATCAATAATTGTAGGCAGTTCGTGGATATTAGCTTATTTTGCTTTTAAACATCTACCAATAACTATTGCCAGTCCTATCCGTGCTTCTGCCCCACTTTGGACAGTTGCAGGTGCATTCATTATTTTTCATGAAAAATTTTCGCCTCTGCAATGGACAGGTGTTGCAACAACAATGTTTTTCTATTATTGCTTATCCTTTGAAGGAAAAAAAGAAGGCGTTCATTTTAGAAATAATCGCTGGGTGCTTTTTATGCTGATTTCCACTATTCTCGGGGCTTTCAGTAGTCTTTACGATAAATTTTTGATTAACCATTTCAACCGAATGGCGGTTCAGGCTTATTCAACAATTTATATTGCACTGATTTTTTTACCGGTAATATTATTTCTGTGGTATCCAAAACGAGCCAATAGTACGCCTTTCACGTGGAGAATAACAATTCCTTTAATTGGTGTTTGTCTTGCTTTTGCTGATTTTGCTTATTTCTATGCCATTTCAGTTCCGTTTTCTTTAATATCAGCCATTTCAATAATCCGCAGAGGCAGCGTGATTGTTGCTTTTACATGGGGTTATTTTATTTTCAAAGAAAAAAACCTCAAACGAAAAGCAATGATACTTACAGGAATCATGCTGGGTTTGGGAATGATTATTTTAGGAAGTTGTTAAAGAAACAGAATACTTCCACCATCAAACAAAGGGCCGTTGTATAATTCAACAAGATTATAATTTAGACTGATTATAAATTGTTTTAAAACTTTTCCTTCTTTAAAAAAATCCAAATTCCCGATTACAAAAAAATCATTTCCATTTGCACCACAGCAACCTCCAATAAAACCATAGGTTTGACCGGGCAAAATAATATCATTGGAATCAACATAAAATATATTGTAGTCAAGTTTTTTCAAAACATTAAAAATATTTTTATCAGAAGTTACAAAGGAATTATTCCGCAATGGAATTAGATTGCAGCGACAATACGCTTGATTAACATTTATCTTTTTTTTATTATTATAACAATTTGAAATTACAAAATCAGTATATTTCAAATTGTGAATCAACAACTGTTCAGTGGCAACAGCATTGTAAAAAACAGTTTTAGGAAATTTTTCTCCAATCGGATTTTCTCCTTTAATAAATGAAATGTTTTCTTTTTTAAAAACATCAAAATACTTGTCCGGCACATTTGGCGCTACAATGAGCTGATTTTCTGTTTTACAAAAAAAAACATCCGGATGCGAAGCAATGGAATCATATGTAATACCTTTTGTAGAAAACTCAATAATATCGCCAAAATCAGAAAGTGATTTTTTAGCTTCTTGAGGAATATCGCTGCTTACAAGTATTTTCAATGGATTAAAAATTATTTAAATAATATCAAAATAAAAATCTCTTCCTTTTAATTGGTCATCTTTTTTAAAATGAACTACTTCAAAATTATTTAACAACATCTTTTTATTTTTTGAATGATAACCAATTGCATAATTATATTCTTTCTCAGAAACTGATAAACTAATCTTCTTTCCTGATTTTACTGGAATAAATTTAAGTATATCATTCCAAATTTCAGTGTAAACAAGCTCTCTGAAAGACACGTGAAAAGGTCCGGCAACCAAAGAAGTTTTATTTATAAATCCTTCTGATGGATGCAAACCTACACGCAAAATTGTTAATCCTGCTTGCTCAAACAAAAGATATAATTCCTTGCACCATTGCACAGCAGTTTCAAGAGATAAAGGCTCAAATTTTTTCTTATAAAAATGTTGTTCCAACAAAGTATCCTTAATCACAAGCGTTGGATAAATCCGAACATCTTTCGCCCCAAGAGCAATAAAATCTTTTGCAGTATTCAATGATTTTTCAAGAGTATCGCCCGGCAAACCTATCATCATCTGCAAGCCAAGCCGGAAGCCTGATTCGTTGATTAAATCAACTGCTTTCTTCACATCAGCGCTGGTATAACCGCGTTTTATATTTTTAAGTATTTCATCATCCAGCGTTTGAACGCCCAACTCAATGGTTTCAACGGAATATCTTTTTAACAAATCAAGATTTTCTTGTGTGATATAATCCGGGCGTGTGGAAAGCCTTATAGAACGGACTCTTCCATCATTAATATACGGCATAACCGAAGACAGATAAGCCTCTTGATCTTCTAAAGACAGACCAGTAAAATTTCCACCAAAAAATGCAATTTCAACAATGGAATTTTTATCATCTATTGTTGCCAAATGTTCTTCGATGATTGTTTGAATGGCAGCAATATCAGGCACAAATTGTTGTCCTGTGATTTGTTTTTGATTGCAATAAATACATTGAAATGGACAAGCAAGCTCAGGTATAAAACAGGGAATATTATAATGTTTCAAGTGTATTTTATTTTGCAAACAAAACGATTACATTCGGTCAGGCACTTCAATTCCCAACAGTTTCATGGATTGACTGATAATCTTTCCGGTGAATTCAGCTAAATGAATTCTAAAAGCAACTTGCTCTAAATTTTCTTCTTTCAACACCGGAATCTCCTGATAAAACTGATTAAATTCTTTCACCAATTCATACACATAATTTGCAATCAACGCAGGACTAAGTTTATCAGCCGCTTCGACGACCACCGAAGGAAAATCATAAAACAATTTCATCAACTCTTTTTCTTTGGGAAGAATAGCTACAGAACTTGTAAATTCTGGCAAGCCGGAAGGAAATTTATCTTTTGCTTTGCGCAACAATGATTGAATTCGTGCATGTGTATATTGAATAAAAGGTCCTGTATTCCCATTAAAATCAATTGATTCAGCAGGATTGAATAACATCGTTTTTTTAGGATCAACTTTCAGAATAAAATATTTCAATGCGCCCAAAGCAAGCATTTTATAAAGCTTTTCAGCTTCTTCTTTCTGAAAAACATCAATCTTTCCAAGTTCTTCAGTAGTTTGTTTTGCTGTTGCAATCATTTCTTCAACCAAGTCATCGGCATCAACAACAGTCCCTTCGCGTGATTTCATTTTGCCTTCAGGCAATTCAATCATGCCATAAGAAAAATGAAAAATATCATCAGCCCAAGCAAAGCCCATCTTTTTCAGAATGATTTTTAATACATCAAAATGATAATTCTGTTCATTGCCAACAACGTAAATCATCTTCGCCGGTTTGTATTCTTCGTAACGCTGGTGAGCTGTTCCAAGGTCTTGCGTCATATAAACTGAAGTTCCATCCGAACGAAGCAACAATTTTTCATCCAAACCATCTTGTCGCAAATCAGCCCAAACAGAGCCATCTTCGCGCTTTTCAAGCGTATTGCTTTTTAAGCCTTCTTCAACGATTGATTTACCAAGCAAATAGGTTTGCGATTCATAATAAAACTTATCAAAACTAACACCCAAACGTTTATACGTTTCATCAAAACCCGCATAAACCCAGCTATTCATGCGTTTCCACAAAGCAACCACTTCCTCATCATTCATTTCCCATTTCTTCAACATCTCCTGCGCTTCAATGATTAATGGAGCTGTGCGCTTTGCATCTTCTTCCGAAATACCTTTATTTTTTAGTTCTTCAATTTCAATCTTATATTGTTTGTCAAACAACACATAATATTTTCCAACCAAGTGATCGCCTTTCAAACCGTATGTTTCAGGCGTTTCGCCTTGTCCCCATCGTTTCCATGCCAACATGGATTTGCAAATATGTATCCCACGATCATTGACCAGATTGACTTTCACCACATTTTTTCCGGTAGCTTTTAAAATTTCAGCTAAAGAAAATCCAAGCAAATTGTTGCGAATATGTCCAAGATGTAGCGGTTTGTTCGTGTTTGGCGAAGAATATTCAATGACAAACGGTTGCTTATTTTGTGATGTAGAGCAACCATAATCAGCTTTTTCGCGATGATTGATAAAATATTCAATCCAATAATTTTCATCAATCACAAAATTCAAAAAACCTTTTATCACATTAAAGCTCTTGATGAGTGGCATATTTTGTTTCACATATTCACCAATCGCTTGCGCTGTTTGCTCCGGCGACTTTTTAAATTTTGAAACAAAAGGAAAAACATTGATTGTAAAATCTCCTTCAAATTCCTTACGGGTTTTTTGCAATTGAATCGCTCCATCTGTCGGAGACACACTATATCCCGCACCATTCAACGTATTAACAGCCTTACAAACTTCTTCGGTTAGCTGACTTAAAATATCTGTCATTCATTCTACTTTTAAATACAAACTTGCTTCTCGCCCACAAAATTATCAATTTATTTTGTATAATCTAAATCGCAGTCACATTCATAAATGCAAATATATTTTATTTGGTTGGCGCTGATTACTATACTTATTAGGAGAGAGCTTCTGTTGGTGAGCGAGTTCTCTCGCGTACCATTTACTAATAACCTTCTTCACACGCGACAAGAGTCGCGCGCGAACCAAGCTCTGCTTGTTTCTATCATTATTGTTTTACAAAAAAAATCTTGCCGACTCTTTTAATATGTTCAATAAGTTCTTGATTAGAAATTTGAAGATATATTGAAACATCAAACTTATAAGGCAACATCAAATCATCAAGCTCTCTTTCAATTTTTTGTTGAATAGTTAAATTCAATTCTTTTCCAATCAACGTTAAATCAATATCCGAAGCGGCTTTGTATGTTGCTTTGGCTCTTGAGCCATATAAAATAACTTTTTCTACTTCAGAATGTGAAGCAAAAACTTTCTGAATTTTTTCTATATCACTATTATTTAAACCAGTGTCCATCATTTATCAAAAAGGTTTTGTTGATTTCCGCTTTTCTTTTTTTCCATGTTCTTTTTAAATTCAAGAAACTCAGGATAATATTCATTCAGTATTTTAACATAAATTTCATTTGCTGTTGCCTCGTTATATGTATGAGATGAATTATTTCTGCTGCTAATCATATCCATCCAAACCTGTCCGTTGGTAACAAGATTTAATTGAAAAGCTTCTCTTGAAGCATCTCTGGAACCGCCTACATTTGAATTGCCCTGATATTCTGCATAATCTTTCATTACATTCCAAGCTAATTCGTGAGTATATTCAAAACGCTGAATAAGTCCCTCTTTTATAATTTCGTCTAACACAAACTCTACCTCTTCATTTTCAATTGGCTCGTCATCAATATAATTTTGCTTAATATATTCAATAGCTTGTTTTAATTTATCCAAAGCTTTTACATAGTTCGAAAAACGTTGTTCCCATCTAATATCTTGTTTCATATTATTTGTTTTAAATTAATAAAAATTAGCGTTTTTTTCTGCATGTATTAGCTGACTTAAAATATCTGTCATTCATTCTTTTATTAAATACAAACTTGCTTCTCGCCCACAAAATTATCAATTTATTTTGTATAAACTAAATCGCAGTCACATTCATAAATGTAAATGTATTTTATTTGGTTGGTGATGATTTCAATACATGGGAAAAGTGAACGCTTTGTTCCTCTGTTGGTGCGCGAGTTCTCTCGCGTACCATTTGCAAGTTCTTCACACGCGACAGAAGTCGCGCGCGAACCAAGGTAAATCAAATTATCCTAATAATCCCGTAAACAGCGAACAGAAGAACCAGTATTGTAGTTAACAAAAATCTGACAATCGTGTAATCTACTTATATTGCTTTGATTATAATTTATGCTCCGACACCAGGCTCTATCTGTACTATACGTAGTAGAACTCCACCAGCTACCGCTTATGCCAATGCTACAGAATATACCAAAAAAGCAAGACGAGCGTAAGCCTCCAGGAAGGGCTGTAAACCCACTACTATTATCTGCATTAGTATTAGGACTGTTCCAATGAGTAGTTCCTTTTTCTTTCAATTTGTTACCTATATCAGTTCCTACTGATCCTTTGATGGTTGTGTCCACTGTATTGTCAAGATATTTTTCTAAACTATTCCATTCTGTATCAGTAGGAACATGCCAGTCGGTAGGACATAATTTACCAGTGTTTATAGTGTACCAGTTGTATAATCTACCATAGGTATTTATAGTATCGACATTTATTGTGTTATTGTAATTGCAATAAGCAGGTGTTGTGACATTTTGCCATGTATCATCATCTATTATCAATGGTATTGAAGTACCATCATTATATTTTGTAGTCTTTAAATTTTCCGCCGTCCATGTTTGAGTTCCAATAGTTATTGTTTTATATACATTACCTTCAATATCTGTAACTGTTCTATAAGTTAGATTTGGATTAAATATTATGCGGTTACTGGTAGTAGTAAATGATACTTGATTACCATATCCCGTAACAACACTATTAGTGGCATAAGCACGTACATAATAAGTGGTATTAGCCGTTAAACCTGTTATATTACTTGCAAAACTGCCTGTTCCCATACCATCAATTGTTTTACTATCTGTAATAGTAGGATTTTGATTTGTACTCCAGCAAACACCCCTTGCAGTTACAGTTGCACCACCATCGCTTGTTACATTGCCACCACCCGTTGCTGTATTTTGAGCTATGTTAGAAATACTATCAGTTGTTATTTTTGGCAAGGAACTTGTTGTAGTAATATCCTTTAAACACCTAACAGAAAATCCTTCAGCCCTGCCAAGATACTGGCTCACGATAGCATTCTGGTAGACTAGGCAGTTGTTCCAAGCGTAGTATCCTCTCTCGGGATTGCTCCAGAAGTATGCACGAGTGCCGAGATAGACGAAGCCGTTGCTTCGGTTGCCAGCCGGTAAAGCGGTAAATTCACTACTATTATCTGCACCGGTGTTTGGACTTAGCCAGTGGGTTATTCCTGCTTCTTTTAAATGGCCACCTGCTAAAGTAGAACCACCCAAATAATTTATTAAAGTATTCCATTCAGTTGTATCCGGAATGTGCCAGCCAAAAGGACATAATTTATTTGAGGTTACCGTGAACCAGTTATACAATCTACCATAGGTATTTATCGTATCGACGTTTGTCGTGTTATTGTAATTGCAATAAGCAGGAGTTGTGTCATTTCCCCACGCTGTATTATCTGTAACTAATGGTATGGCAGTGCCATCATTGTAATGGGTTACATTAAGGTTCTTTTGCATCCAGGTTTGCGTGCCTATTGTTAACGCATTGTAAATATTACCATCAATGTCAGTAACGGTTCCTGTAATTCCAATACTATCTTTAATTGCTTGGATAGTTATGGTAGAATTTGCTTGACAAGCGTTTGCATCTTTCACATAAACAGTGTAAATGCCAGGAGAGCTAAAAGTATTTGTATTATTAGTTGTAAATGTTGAAGAATTTAAATAAGCATATTGATAAGGCGCTTGTCCCCCTTGTGGCGTAACCACTATATTCCTTAGCCTGTTGTCAATAGAAACATTAAATGTAATATCAGTGTTCGCACAAGGGTTAAGAGAATAGGTATAAGATTTAGAAATTGTACAGCCCTTTGTATCTTGTACATAAAATTTATAGGTTGTTCCATTGGTTAAAGCAAGCACAGGTAGTGTGCTTTGATAATTAATTCCATCGGTGGAATATTGATAGGGCAATACACCTCGTTTTGCAATCGGTTTAATCGTATTCTTAGTTTTATCAATATCTAAAGTCATATCCAAGGTTGATTTCTCGCAATCTTTTGTATCTGCATTTACATAACTTGTAAAAGAAGTTTTGGAATTCATTATATTTGAATTGCGATCTTTTATATAAGCATTCAGATATTGAGTACCGACTGTGTTATCGGGTGTCCAATTGGTTTCAGCATAGCCGTTTATATCTGTTTTAACTTTTGCATTTTGCACGCTGCCATTTACAGGTGCAAAATAAACGTTTACAAAAGGCATTGGGATCCCCCAATCGCTTTCCACCTTGACTTTAACAGGATAGGTTAAATTTTGCTCTAAAGTGCCACTTTGCATGTCGCCACTTTCCTTAGTTATAGTATAAGGAAATTTATCATTGAACCATCCAAAAGTCCATGTATGGGATAAATCATCTTTATAAAGCTCTTTATTTGCTATGGCAATATAAGCGCCCAAGGTGAGTTCGGAAGATAAGCCAAAACTTGCATCCCAATCAAACTGATTATTTAAACACGCATTGAAGTTTTCTGTTAAAGCATAGAAATCAACATATCCTGATAGTGTATTAAATAATTTCAAGGTAAATGAAGGACCTAATTGAAACCGCTGATCTAAAGTTGCCTGTCCTGTTATTTCCGGTGTTATTGTTTTTCTGGGTTCCGTTGCATTATAAAAGGGTGTGAACTTTTTATCATGCTGACCATAATAAATACCCGCATTATATTCTCTATCATAAGTATAAGTCAGCTTAGCATCAAGCGTTCCATTTGCATCAATAGTAAATATCGCCTTAACGCTAATATCAGCTGAAATCCAAACCGGCACAGTCCCTATCATTACAATAGCGTCTTGTTGATATAATTTCCATTTTTTCTCAAAATTTACTAATTTCCTTTCACCATGAATTATTAATTCTGGCACTAATGAATAATGCAATTTTGCATTATTCAGTTCTAAAATTAACGTATCTAAATAATATGGTATATTAAACCAACCACGTCCCAATTCATAATATGATACTAAATTAGGCGTAAAATCAATATTCCCGCTGATTTGTAATGTTATATTGCTATCGTTGTAAACTTCTACAGGATTAACTTGTAAAGAAAGAGTATTGTCATCATATAGTCCTTTCGTATTTTTTGTTTTGTTAAGTTTTGCAAAAGAACCGGAGGTATTTTTGTTGTAAAATAAAACTTGTCCGTTTGCATAATTATTGTTTAATATTTCCTGTCGGGTAGGCAATCTATTCTCTACACCCTTTGTCAATGTATCTATTTTATAATTAAATGGTGAAAAATCAATGACTCCACTTATCATAAAATCTTGTAAAGAACCTTGTGTAGTTGTCATAACAGCTGTATCAATTTTCATAGAAACTGATTGAACTTTGAGCAACGATTTATCCTGCGTTAAAAAAATCAATACCGTTGAATCCGTAACTGTAGGAACAGGACTGCTAAACTTAATGGTATAATTCCCCTGTGCTTTTTGAGTGCTATCGCTTAAAACAATATCCGTAGTGTCAACATACACGATATTTTTCCGATAAACATTTTGTATCATTTGGATATTCATAGTGTCCGTAGTCGTTCCACAAATATTTGTCAAACTCCAAACAAGTTGATAAGTCTGACCAACTTGTCCGGTAAACTTAGATAATGGATTGGTTACATCTGCAATAGAACCACCTGTGCCACTGATAATGCTCCATTGCCCAGTACAGCCAATAGGTTTATTTGCAGATAAATTCAAATTTGGAATTGATGTTTTAATATCCATTCCTGCATTTGCTTTAACACCCATTGAAACCATAAAAATATCAGAGTAGGTTATTTGGCAAAGAGAAAAAGCAATACCTGCGCGATAAAATTTATTTCCATCAGGATAGAATTTATAAACTGTATCAATAGCGCCGTCAATAATTTTCCAGGTTAAAGAATCTTCCGATTCTTCCCACTGTATTTGACCATATTGATAATTATTCAGATGTAGAATTAAAGTGTCATTGCCACATAAGTGCTGAACCTGTGCTTTTAGTGTAGATACTGATAAAAGCATTCCAATAAAAATGATAGTGTATATTTTTTTCATTTTTTTAGGTCTTATTTGTTTATAATTAATTTATCATTATATAGCTTTACCCCATCGAACAGATGAATCAGATAGATTCCGGCAGGCAAATTATCTACGTTTATAATTTCATCGAACTGAAGACCGGTAGGTTTGAACTCTTTACTGAAAATTAATACTCCCGTAGAATTATATATTTTCAATTCTTCCTTTTCTGGAGTCTTTTCATTTTTTATTTTAATTATAAATGTTCCCTTATTCGGATTTGGCGATACAGCAAACCAACTGTTATCTGATTTCTTTGGGTTTTCAATTCCTAAAGTGGAACAAGGATTGCCAACTTGAAGTTGCACATTTTTTTGTGCATTCACTACTTCTCCCAATCCAAAACAGAAAAACAGAAGGAGGAGAAATAATACTTCTGGAGATTTTGCTTGCTTTTTCATAAAGTTTATTTTTAGAGTTTATTGAATTATATTATCAGTTTCTTACGGTTGCTTGTTACGCTTGCAGGACTCTCTTTTCTTATTGTAATTTTAGTATTTGCTTTTCTTAAATGTCATCAATTATTCTAATTAAACCCAAATATAGTAATTTTTTCAAACATCGAAAAAATTACTATATTTCTTAAGAATAGGAGTTTCGCCTTATGCAAAGCGAAACTCCTATTTGTTGCCAAAATGTTTTTATGTTTATTGGAATCAGGCAGGATAGGCTCTCAAATGAATAATGGCAGTCCATTATGTTCATGGTTCGACAGGCTCACCATGACACAGACCGAACCTGGTCACCCTGAGCCTGTCGAAGGGTATCAAAAAGTTGGTCACCCTGAGCCTGTCGAAGGGTGAATCGCTTATGTCCAATATTTTTCATTTCTGCACTTTGATAATTCTTTTAACTTTTCCCAATTACCCTCAATAATAGCCTCTTTCTTTTTTCTTGACCATCCTTTAATCTGCTTTTCAAATTTAATTGCCTGATTAGGGTCAATAAAATATTCACAAAACATTAATTCTACAGGTCTCCTGCTAAAAGTATAACAATCTTTGTTTATTCCTGTATTATGTTCTGATAGCCTTCGTTCTACATTATTTGTTATCCCAGTATAATAACTACCATCAGAGCATTTGACAATATATACATAATAGTCTTTCATTATTCAGAATCTTTTATGTTTTTAAAATCATTTATAATTGATTGTCATAGTGAGCCTGCCGAACGATGAAACTGTCACCCTGAGCCTGTCGAAGGGTGTCGAAGGAAAGCCACACTTCGACAAAGATCAATATGACATTTAAAACTCAAATCCATATAAGTAAAATAGTACATTACGTTAATTTAAGTATTAGTTTATAGTTCATGGTTCGACAAGCTCACCATGACAACCTGTTTTATTCTATTAATTTATTAATCATAATACGCACCTGCATTCTGTAATTAGTAGTTTATAATTACCCGTTGTGTTATTATAGCTTAATCGTCTGAAATACCTTGTCACCCTGAGCCTGTCGAAGGGTGCTGAGCCGAAATGTGGCTTCGTGGCTCATCGTCCGACAGACTCACTTATGACATTCAGTACAACAGCTATTTGTAATTTCAACAACACAACCGGTTAGTAATTCGTAATTAATTTTAAATTTTCTCCATCTTCACATCAACCACGCTCATCTCCCCTGCATTCACGCTAACCGTAACAATCTGATCAGCATAACCCGCCTTTTTCAACGTCACCTGATACACACCCGTAGCCAACGACTTAATATTAAAACCACCTTTATCAGCAGTCTTTTTCACAACATCCGCCGCTTTGTTGCTGGTGTTTATCACTTTCGCTGTTCCGCCATTCAACGAAAACGAAACAGTGACACTCTTCATCGGCTTACCCGTTATAGCATCAGTCACCAATCCCTTCACAGCCAACGAGCCACTGCCCGAATGAATAATTTTTCGTGCCGATTTATAACCATTATAAAAATTGGGTTGTGTCAGTTTCACTATTTCAATAGCAGTATCCATAATAGTCAACGCATCTTCAGCCGTTTTAAACAGAACCTCCAGCTGTTTCGTTGCCTGACTTATTTCAACCCTGCCCACACCCGGTTTGCCAATCATTGCATTATATACATTAATAGCATTCAACAACGCAGCCTGGGAAGTATTAGTTATTCCATAAGTTGCAAGAGCAGAAACAATAGGCTGGATGCGATCATACACAATTTGAGCATAATCTTTCACCGCCGTATCAGCAACTTTTCGCAGCTTACCTTCACTCAGGTTTACCTCCCGGGCTAACGTATCATTATTAGTGAACTTGGCATAAACAACCAATTTTCGTGCAGAATCGGCAGCCAATACGATGAGAGCTTCTTTCAATCTATTCTTCCCCTCTGTAATCCCTTTCTTATTCATCTTTTGCTGTTCCGATATTGCTTGTATTTGCAAAATCGTATTCACAAAAATTATAGAATTAGCCGAATAGTTCGGCAGCGCATTGGTGATAGTTGTGTAGGAAGCCTGATAATCTCTACATGTAATAAACATGTTCAAACGATTTTCTTGTTCAGTTGTCATTTTGTTAATTGGGTTTTAAGGTTTATAAATAAAAGTGTTTAAATTAATACTCCTGTTTAAAAAATATTTCGCACTCAAAGCTAAACGCAATGTCATGCTGAATCTAAAATAAAAGTCATGCTGAGCCTGTCGAAGCATGCACACAAACAAGGTCATGCTGAGCTTGTCGATGCACTCACTCATTCCCCAAGCCCCTAAATTCATGTCATAAAAACTCATCTCTTCTACAATTAGTAATTCTTAATTAGTAATTAGTAATTAATCCAACATCCCAAACCACATGCCCAAACCACCAAGTTCGATGCCCATCAGATTAAGACACATTCCACCCCTTCCAAGCCGCCTTCCACCATCTCCAAGATACTTGCCCAAACTTCCGAGTTGGATGCCACCTCCTACTAGACACATTCCACTCCTTCCGAGACACGTGCCACACTCTCCGAGACATCTCCCCACCCGCCCAAGCCTTATGCCACAGGCAACAAGCATCATTCTATCGATTAGATCTGTCATCCTCAAAAGACTAAATTTTAATAATTTTATCAAAAATCGTTTGCTCAACCCTGCCCTATCCCTTGCCATTAGGCACATTTGCACACCACACACTACAAAAACCGAAATAAGAAAAACAATCGTCTTTTTCAATTCAACACCAAAAATTCGCACCAATTTCCACTTGATGAGATTTGCAGCCAAAACAATTTGCAAAACAAATAACAACATGCTTGCCGAAAACAATTTTCTCCTCTCGCTTACTCTATCAAAGCATTCCTGTATGCACGCCGACAGTTTTAAACTATTTTTCAATTTCGCAGTTTTCAATTTCGTTTTAATCATTTCACGTTTGCCTGCAATATAAAAAAAATCTTTAAACTCAAAAACCAATTTTATTTTCTCAAACTTTATTAAAATATCAGAACCGGAAACTCGGCAATATTTCAAAAAGAATCAAATTTATCACCTTCACAAATTTCTGTTCCTCTGAATATTTTTATTAACAAATAAATTTATTTTTCGCAAACACTTTTAATGTGATTAAAATTTAATATTTTTGGAAATAAAATTAACCTTTCATAAGATTAATGAAAAATAAAAATTTAGTATCCATTACAGATTTTACAAAAAAAGAACAACTTTCCATCCTTGATTTAGCCGAAACCTTTGAAAAGCATCCCTCCCAGAATCTCTTAGAAAACCGTATCATTGCATCTTTATTTTTCGAACCATCCACACGCACAAGATTAAGTTTTGAAACTGCAGTTTTAAAACTGGGTGGCAAGATCATCGGTTTTTCTGATGCTTCATGTTCCAGCGTCAAGAAAGGCGAATCATTGAAAGACACGATCAAGATGGTTAGCAATTATTCTGACCTGATTATTATCCGTCATCCTGTTGATGGCAGCGCCCGCTATGCAAGCGAGATTTCATCCGTGCCGGTAATCAATGCCGGTGATGGCTCAAACCAGCATCCAACGCAGTGTTTGCTTGATTTATACTCAATTCGCAAAACACAAGGGAAATTGGATAATCTGAATATCGTTTTTGTCGGCGATTTGAAATATGGACGCACAGTGCATTCGCTGGTGATGGCGATGGTTCAGTTTAAAACAACTTTTCATTTGGTTTCTCCGCCGGAACTCAAATTACCAAGCTACGTTAAAGAACATATAAAGGAAAATAAATTAGAATATTTTCAATATACTGATTTGTCGCAAGTCCTTCCAGTTGCTGATATTATCTACATGACAAGGATTCAACGTGAACGTTTTTCTGATCCAATAGAATATGAAAAAGTAAAAAATTCATATATCCTTAAATCATCCATGCTGCAAAGCGCTAAAGAAAACATGAAGATACTTCATCCGCTACCCCGCGTGAATGAAATATGCGAAGATGTTGATGAACACAAACAAGCATATTATTTTCAGCAAGCTTTAAACGGGCTATATATCCGACAAGCATTATTAACTTCAATCTTAGGATTAATCTAATGGAACCAATTGAATTAAAAGTTTCTGCAATCGAAAACGGAACAGTGATAGATCATATTCCTGCAGAAAATGTTTTTAAGGTTATTAAAATTCTTGGTCTTGACAAGTTTGATGATACAGTGCTTTTCGGCACCAATCTTGACAGCAAAAAGTTTGGCAAAAAAGGAATTATTAAGGTTGCAAATAAATTTTTTCAAAGCGAAGAAATCAATAAAATTGCATTGATTGCACCTTCTGTCACGCTCACCATTATTAAAGATTATAAAAAAGCTGAAAAGCGAAATATTGAAGTGCCTGACACGATTTCAAACTATGTTAAATGTGTTAATCCAAATTGCATTACCAATAACGAAAACGTTATAAGCCGCTTCAATGTTATTTCAAAAGTAAAAGGAGATATTAAATTACAATGTCATTACTGCGAAAAAATCACAGATAGTAGCAACATGAAATTTATTCTCAACGATCAAGAACATTAAAATTTATTTTCACTTCAAATATTAATTCAACTTTTTTATCTTTGAAATCAAAATGCGGTAGTAGCTCAGTTGGCAGAGCGTTGGCTTCCCAAGCCGAAGGTCGTGGGTTCGAACCCCATTTACCGCTCAAATGGTTCCATTCTTTTTTATTTTTTTAAATAAAAAAAAGGCCCTCCATAGCTGAAAGACCTTTCAATTTCTTTAATAAAACTTATTTAGAAGGTTTCTTATAACCTTTAGCGTATTTAAAATCTTTGCCTAAATAATATGCATTATCGCCAAGTAATTCTTCAATTCTCAGCAACTGATTATATTTACAAATACGATCCGTACGGCTCGAAGAACCGGTTTTAATAAGTCCTGTGTTCAATGCCACAGCCAAGTCAGCAATCGTAGTATCTTCAGTTTCACCCGAACGATGACTCATGATAGATGTATAAGAATGCTTAGTAGCAAGGTTAACAGCATTTATGGTTTCAGTAAGTGTTCCAATCTGGTTTACTTTTATAAGAATTGAATTGGCTACACCTTTATCAATCCCCATTTGCAAACGTTCAGTATTAGTAACAAATAAATCATCACCTACTAACTGGCATTTTCCACC
>Ga0209697_10002117_pt1 | contig 29115 bp, 24 predicted proteins | sample AliMusrvi5mmetaG_FD_184115 | JGI IMG/M metagenome (GOLD analysis project Ga0209697, IMG submission 184115) | Freshwater lake bacterial and archeal communities from Alinen Mustajarvi, Finland, to study Microbial Dark Matter (Phase II) - Alinen... | ecosystem: Environmental > Aquatic > Freshwater... | reverse complement strand
TACCTCAGTGCTGGAGGGCATGAACAACAAGGTCAAGGTCCTCAAACGCATGGCCTACGGCTTCCGTGATGACGACTACTTCTTCCTCAAGATCAAGGCCGCCTTCCCCGGTAAAGCGCGATGAACCAAATAATTCTTCTCGTCGCGCGTGAAACTGAAGATCGCCTCGAAAAATTAGCCCCATTGTTGATTGCAATGGCAGAAAAATTTGCGACAGATACCCCACATTAATCACGTTGGCCTCGCCAACTTGAACTTTCCTGAATGGGGACACCATGACGTCCTTCTTCAACCCAACCCTGGTGGGGTGATATCCCGCGCCAGGTCTGACGCATGAGAGTCCAGTCATCAACGCCCAGGGCTGACACCTCATCCAGTCGCGTTGCCGGGTTGCTCAGGGCCGCCATTCCGATGTCCTGGGCCCGCCTGGCCGCGGTCATGAGTTTGAGCAAGGTGTCGGGCCCCTGAGGACGGGTGAGCTCCCTGGCGATCTGGCTGATCGCAAGCTCCGCCAGGGCCAAAGTCGCGAGGCGCAGGCGGATTTCTCGCCCCGAAAAAGCCCTTAAAAAGTTGTCATTTAGTTGTTGTTGATAGGCGACCCGGAAGGCCTCCTGGCGGTGATGTGCCGTCATCCCGTCCGACCCGAGTCGAGCGAAACGTTTTGAGACCTGCTCCTTACGGACTCCATAGCGCCGGGCCAGTGTGGCCTGGGTCGGCCAATCGTGGACGAGCTCCACCTTCCCGCCACGCCCAGGCTTCTTCTGGTCCTCTCCACGGACGTAAATGGCCTCGATCTCCTCCCAGGGGTGTTTGCGCCGGCGACCACCTGGGTGGGTGGTGTGCTTGTGGGAACCGGCCTCCCCGGCGGGGGCTTTGTGGGGCATGGCGCTACCTCGATCGCAGGAGGGCGACTTCGGCGTGAGCCCCCGGCGCCCAGGTTTGCAGGGAGGCTCGACGCATTCTGTGCGCGCTCTCTGGTTGGCAGTCATCACTGCCCCAGGGCATGGGCCATCCTGAGGCGTTGGGTGGTTACGAGTGGTACGGTCTCCTGGACCTTCGCGGGCACGAAGAGGAACCGGTTCTTGGCGGGATCGAAGTCTATCTCGACCAGCCCATACCGTTCACCACCACGGTTCTTGGCGATCCTGCACCGGATCCGGCGGTTCTTTCCTCTCTCGTATGCGACCTGGGTGTTCCAGAGCAGGAGTGCGATATCAATGTCCCGCTCAATCTGACCGGATCCCAGGAAATGCTGGAGGGTGGGCTCCTCGGTCTCTTTCACTTCCCGGTTGAACTGGCTGAGGAGGAGGACGTTCACCTTCAACTTTTGGGCAAGCCGCTTGGCGCCCATTGTGATCTGAGCGATCTGCTGGGCCTCGGTCTCGTTCCTCCTGTATTTGGTCTCGCTGCCGCCCATGAGTTGGATGTAGTCCACGATCACCAAGGAGAGTGGCGCCTTCCGGTGTTCACGGGTCACCGCCGCTTCTATGGAGGTCCAGGAGTCACCGGCGCAGCCGTGGAGACCCACGATGTGCTTCCTGACCTCATTTAAGCCCTTCCTGTCTTCTGGGCCCCGCGACTGGTCTGTCCCATATTTTAGAGCTTTTATAGAGTTCACATCACAGACGTTGGCAACGATCCTTGCCGCGATCTCATCCTCGTCCATTTCCAGCGAGGCCATGGCGACACGCTTGCCGGCCTGGGCGGTCCTGATCGCAGCCTGGAGGGCGAGGGCCGTCTTGCCCGCTGAGGGTAGGCCTCCGATGACAATCAGCCTGCCAGGATTGGCAACTATGGCCTCATCAATACCCTCCACCCCGAAGGTCACCAGGTTGTCCCTGCACCCTTCAGACAGGATGGGCTTCCCGGCGAGAAACGCTTCAAACTGTTTCGCGTAGTCGGTGGCGGACTGGAATCGTGGGTTCCCGGCCTGGGAAACCTTCCCCACGACCTCGGCTAGCTGGGTGGCCATTTCGTCCCATGTGAGGTCATCCGCGCTCGAGGACAGGGACTCCATGGCCTTGGTAACGGTTCGACGCTTGTAGCATTCGGCCACCTGGACGATTCGGGGACGCAAGTCCAGGGAGCCCAAACCGTCCCTGGAGTCGTTGAAGTACCGGTCCATCAGTTGGAGGTCGATGTCAATGGCGCCCAGCTTCCGCATGGTCTTGCCCAGAGCCCAGGCGTCGATCATCCCGCCGCGGGCTGTTATGGCTTGGAACCCAGCCCAGATGATGCGGTGGCCCGGGACCATGAACGCTTCTGGGTCCAGGCAGGTGATGCTGGTGGCGATGTCTACCGCTGCCCGCATGTCCAGGACGCCAATTATCAGGTCGGCTTCTTCCCTTGCGCCGTTCATCGGTCATCTTCCGGGATGGTCGCCAGCAGGATCTTGGCCCATCCGAAACAGTTCAACGCGGCCTCAGTCTGCGCCGGGGTGAGCATGTCCTCGGAGGCCATAAACTCAACCCTCTCCCGAAGCTCTGGGAGGTCTGCCGACAAGGCCAGGGACTGGACTTCCCGCGCCTTGAGCAGGTCCATGTCCCCGCCGTTCCAGTAGAGTGTGTCCCGCCGCCAGCGGCTGTGATGCTCCCGGAGGGTGGAGAAGAGGTCGCGTCCGTCTTTGGTCTCAGGAAGCATGAGCCGCCTCCATGACTTTCACCAAGGCGTCGATGAAGATGTCCTGGTTCAGCAGACTGGGGAGCATCGGAATGGCAAGGCTCGTCGCGTCCTCCGCGTGTTTGCGTTTGAGGTCGATCAATAGGAGCAAGGCCTCCAGGACGTCGGCGTTCTCGACCTTGGCTCCATGGGAAGACTTACCAAGGTGCTTTTGCCATGCCCGCCAGGTGGCCGCATTCGCTCCCAGACTTTTGGCAATGAACCTGTGGTTTTCCTTTGGGAACCGGTTCAGGACCGCTTCGGACCTGCACAGGGTCATCAGCGCCCGGTATTCCCCGACCGCCTGAAGCATTTCCGCCGGGTAGTCAGCAAGAACAACGGGACCCTTCACCCTTCCCCTGGAAGGGGTAGGGGTAGGTACTGCCTCTGCCTCTGCCTCTGCCTCTTCTATGGCGTTACCGGCGTTACAAGGCGTTACGGAGGCGTTACGGGCAGTCTTATCCCTGAACCGACGGACCCTCTCACGGGTTTTCGCACGGGTCTCTTCATCTGACCGGGTCTCCCGGTACTTGATGTAATTCAGGATGACCCAGCCTCCATCGGCAGGCATAATCCGGCGGCCCTCGAAGTCTTGGGTGCGAGAGTGCTGGTCAGGCCGTGATAGGGCGTTCAGGCCCTCCTCGCAGTCCTCCAGCGAGATCCTCGCAGCATCGGCGAGACCAGGCAGGGATGACTCCACCACGCCCTCGCGGTCTGCCATTGCAAGCATGGTCACCCACAGGATCTTCAGCGAGGGTTTGGCCCGCCAGATGGTGGAGTGGATGATGGACTGGAATAACTTCGTGAATCCGGCCATCAGTCGCCCCCGGGGCAGGGACGCCCTGCCGTGCCAACACTCCGCAGGGAGGCAATCGGGGCCTGGCTTGTGGCCTGGTCGGGGGGTGGTTCAACCTGTACGCAATAATTGGGATTGATGCGATCGGTCGGCATGGCTTCACCGAGCCTTTTTCGCGTCGTGAACAGTTGTCGAAGTTGCCGGAGACTCAAAAAAGATAGCCACTTCAGTCATCGGAATGAGGGTGACCCGGCCGATCCGTTGAACTCGGATCTTCTTCTCCTTGAGCAGCCAATAGAAAAAAGTCGTGCCGAAACCGCCTGCGGTGCAGAACTCAGCGACTCGGAGACTCGTTCTGTTTGGGAAGATCGCTTGAAGGTCCTTGAGGTCCACGAGGACTCCTTTTATGTGAGCGGAGGAGAGACCCCTTGGCTTGCGCTCGAGATCGCCAGAGGGGTTGGCCGACCACGAACTTCCGTAGGAGCCTTTCCACAGCCTTCCCAAAGCAACCTGGTTCGTGGGCGCGCGTCCCGCGCCACGAGGCCGCCAGGCGGGACACGCAGTTTCCATACCCTCGGGCGCGATGGTGTCACCCCGCGGCCAGATGCCCTACGAGAGGCAGCAATCTTCCAGAGCCAGACTCACCACAGACTCACGGCGCAGAAAACCTACCCTCAATGGCCCGATTAAATCGTACAGCAAAAACCCCGTGGCTCAGCTTCCACGGGGTTCAGTGCTGGTGGTCCCTCCCGGACTCGAACCGGGGACCCTCTGATTACTGAATGACGCGGATACACGACGCCGTTGTTCGCTGCTAGGAAGCGGAGGCAACGCGCTTCGACACCCCACCCGCCGCCGATACCGCCGTGGCAGGGCTGAAGCGTGGATAGGGAAGAGGTCTTAGAGGCTGGAGAGGGGTGTAATGAAGGTCACCTTCATGACCCCGTTGGACGTAACCACAAAGAGGCTTCCATCGGGGCCCACAGCCACCCCCCTGGGGGCCGCAAGTGCTCCCTGGTTGGAGGGCAGCGGAAGGCCTGATCCATCCCGGAGGCCCCCAGCGCGGTTGATCCCGGCGTTGATATCCCCCACCAAGGTGCCCACGAAGCCATCCCGGGTAACCATACGCAGGGCGTTGCTTCCCAGGTCCGCCAGGAAAAGATTGCCGGAGGAATCCACGGCCAAACCCGAGAGGCGGCTGAACCCTGCCCTATCCGGTTCCCCGTCTATGGGGGATGCCGTCCAGGGTTGACCCACAAGGGTGCTCACGGTTCCCGTCGTTGAAATCTTCCGGATGCACGGCATCCAGTAGTCAGTGACAAAGAGGTTCCCCGAAGCATCCATGACGATGCCGTTGGGTCGTCCAAAGGTGGCTGAGGTTCCTGCACCATCCTGGGCACCGTAGGTGTTGAGAATGCCCGCGAGGGTCGTGACAACACCTGCCGAAGTAATTTTTCGGATGAGGGCATTCTCCGTGTCGGCCACATAGACGTTGCCAGAGGCATCCACCGTAAGACTCTGGGGGGCGTTGAATCGAGCTTGAGTACCGGTCCCATCATCCGCGCCGGACTGTCCGGGAAGACCAGCCAGAACGGTGACGGTTCCACTGGTGATTTTTCGAATGCAGTGATTGGCTGTATCGGCCACATAGAGGCTTCCAGCTGAATCCACCGCTATGCCTTGGGGCTTTGAGAAACTACGGGCAGCAGAATTCAAGGGGGCTGTGTTATCGACAACGGGTCCCGCCACCGTGGTGACGGCTCCATCGGTTGCAATCTTGCGGATGACGCTGTTGCTGGTGTCAGCCACAAAAACCTGGCCTGAGGCATCCGCGGCTACGCCCATGGGTTCAAAAAAGCGGGCCTGAGCGGCGGGTCCATTCACAAGACCGAAATCCGAGGCCAACCCCGCAACGGTGGAGACCGCGCCGTTGGGGGAAACCTTTCGAACGGTAAAATTAAGGTTATCGGCCACATAGATGGATCCATCCGGGCTCACAGCAATCCCTTCCGGAAGATGGAAACCGGCTGCGTTCCCGGTTCCATCAGCACGAGAGGGACCCCCGCCCGCCAGGGTGGTGACCAAACCATCAGGGGTTATTTCCCGGATGAAGTCATTGTCGGAGATATAAAAATGACCACTCGAGGTGTTGACGGTGATGCCCATGGGGGAACTGAACCGCGCTGCAGACCCCGTTCCGTCAAGGTTGGCCTTGATGCCCTGCGTTCCAGCCAGCGTGCTAACGGTCCCCGAGGTTGAAATCTTCCGAAGGACGGCATTATTGAGGTCCGTGACATAAAGGTTTCCGGCCACATCCAAAGCCACGCCGTAGGGGGCATCAAATTTAGCAGTGGCTGCCGCGCCATCCAGGTAACCCGCTTGTCCGGCGACACCGGCCACGGTGCTGACGGTACCATCAGGGGTGATCTTTCGGATGGTGTGGCGAATCCAATCCGCCACATAGATGTTCTCGCTGCCATCCAAGGCCAGACCTTTCAAGTCTCGGAAGCGGGCTGCGCTGCCAACCCCATCGGTATCCCCAAAATCAGTGGGAGAACCAGCCAGGGTCGTAACGGCACCATTGGGTGAGATTTTTCGTAGGGTCCACACATCCCCCAGGTACACATTGCCCGTTGAATCCACCGCCATGGGGGAGGGATTGTGGAAGCGAGCCGCGCTGCCCAGGCCGTCCGTGGTCCCCTCCTGATCGGGGGCCCCGGCCAGATTACTCACGATTCCGGCTGAGGAGATCTTTCGGATGCTTTGGTTAAAGGCATCGGACACATAGATGTTTCCAGAACTGTCCACGGCAACCCCCTCGGGGCGATTAAACCGAGAGGCGGAACCTTGCCCGTCGATATTGCCGATGCCGTTGATGTCGCCCGCAAGGACAGCCGTCTGACCCAAAGGCCAGGCACTCCAAGGGAAGACTTGGATTTGCAGACGGCCGAATTGGGCCGGATCTGCCACGCTCCGGGCCAGCAGCGTGTAGGTTCCTGCGGTGCTAGGGGCTGTGTATCCCCCCCCGGAAGTGACGACGCCTCCCGTGGATCCTTCCACCACCTCCCAGGTCACGGAGGTATCGGTCGCGCCCGTGACCGTAGCCGTGAAGGTTTGGAATGCACCCTTCAGCATGCGCAGGGGTCCCTGGGCCTGAATGGCCACTTGGATAGACGAGGCCGTGGTGGGTACCTGGGCTACTTCGCTGGTGCCCGGAAGGATGGCATAGACCTCGCCGTTGTTTCCCACGGACACATCCGTGGGTTGGCTGGTCCCAGAAGGCAATGTGTAGGTAGTGGCGCCAGAAGAGGCTCCATCGGAGGATGCAAGCAGAGTTGAAGTCCGTTCCAAGGGGCCTGAAACGCTACTGGCGGATAACTGGGTGGGGAGATAAAGGCGACTGACCTTGCCCACTTGCCGCTGGGTGACCCAACGTTCGCCCTGGCTGCCAAGGGCGAGGCCCGCTGGGCCTCCAAAGGGATCAATCTCTACGGAGAAGGGTTTGATCAAGGCCGTGCCTGAGGCACCCTGCTGGCTCAGGTTGAAATGGACCACCGTGGAGGCGTGGCCGTCCGTATAGGTGACCACTCCGTTGCTATCCGCAACGATGCTTTCCGGCTGACCCAGAGGATCCGGGCATTTCCATTCTTTGGGGGTTTTTGTACCTGGTTGCAGGCAGCCCACCTGGTGCAGCCCGGGTTCCGTGAACCAGACCGTTCCATCTGAGGCCACCGAAATGCCTCGGGGATCGGCCTTAGGCGTCAAGTCGTACAAGGTGGGCGTGCTGCTGGAGGATGTGAGGTGGCCAACCTTGTCCGTGCCACGAACCGTGAACCAGAGGGATCCATCGGGGGCTTGGGCAATGGCATAGGGGTTGCCCGCGACGGAAATTGAGGTCACGGCCCGGGTGCTCTTATCTATGCGAGCCAGTCCTCCCGAGGCGACGGTCACCCAGGCGTTTCCATCCACGTCCGCCGCAACACCCGTGGGGCCCCCGGAGATAGATATGACGGTAGGGGTTCCCGAGGTGCTTCTGTAGATGAGGACCTGATTAGACGCTGCGGAGGTCAGATAGAGATCACCCGCGGACACCAATAGGCCATCGGGGATCAGTCCGGCGGGGAGCTTTCGGGTCGTTTTCACGAAGAGTTTGGAGGGCGCGGGTCGGCTTTGACCGGCTGCATCGGTCACTTGGACTTGGTAGGTCCCTTGATCGGCCAGCCGAAGTGACGAAAGCGCCAAGTTGGAGAGCACCGCTTGAGTCACGGTGGTACCGTTTTTCTGCCAGGCATAGGTGTAAGGGGGCACACCACCACTAACCGTGGGAGTGAAGCTCCCATCTTCTGTCACGGAAAGCACCCGGGAAGCCGCCAGGCTTACGCTGAGGGGACTGGCGGCTGTGACCGTAAGAGTGGCCGCCTGGCTGGTGGTGGAGCCTGCGGTATTGGTTACCACCACCCGGTATGAGCTGTTCGTGTCCGATGAGGTGGTGGCTGGGGTGCCATAGCTGCTGGTGGTGAAGCCTGTGCCTGTGGTGAGGTTGGACCAGGTGGTTCCATCGGTGGATTTCTGCCACTGGAATGAAGGCGTGGGGGTTCCGTTTGCCACCACCTGGAAGTTGGCGGATTGCCCGGAGATTATTGTCTGGTTCCCCGGTTGGGTGGTGATGGCCGGTGCCTGGGCCGTGGCCGTGCCGTTGGTGACGGTGGTCATAAAACGGAGGGGTGGGGTCCCCGCCACATTGAGTTTTCCGCCATCGAGGGTATAGGTTAGGCCCGTGGCGTTCAGGTCCACTTTTAAATTCAGGGTGGCGTTTCCATCCAGGGAGAGGAGTCCATTGGTGTCGTCCAGGGCAATGATCTCGAAGGGAGATGCATAGCCCTTGGTCCCTAGGGAACGGCTCGTGGGACTGAAGTGAATGGGCGGCTCCGTGCCCATGAACTTTTCCACGTAGCCCTTGAAATAGGTGGCCAAGTTGGTCCAGCGGGTCGTGGTGCGGTCGCTGCCAGCGAACTGATCAAGGGCCTTGGCTAAACCCGGAGAGCGCAAAATCCATTCGCTCACGCTCAGACCCGTGGGGTCGTACATGCCCAGCTTGGTGTAATCAACCTCGCCCGAGGCATTGCTTCCGCCAAAGACGTAACAGCTCTGCCCCTGGCCAATTTTGGAGGCTGGAACAAAAAAGATATAGCCCATGCCCAGGAAGGCATAATCCTGGCCATTGGCCGTGAGATTTTCTGTGTGCAATACCGTGCGATCGGGGGTGGTCGTCAGCGGGCTGTAGAGAGTTCCTGTGCTTGAGTCAATGAAGTGGGGGCCCGTGACCACATTGGCCTTCCCAGATCCACTGTCCTTAAGGCTGTACTCTGGATTTCCAAGGCGGAGCACCATTTCGTTCACAGAGGTCACAGGCGTGCTCTGAGCTCGCAATTGAGCTGTGATATCCATGGTGGCTCCCGCCCCGAAGCGGGCCATGAAAACGCTGGGACCTGGGGCTGACATCCCCATTTCCGCCAGATCCAGACTCCCGGAGGTGAACCCACTGTGGATGTTCAACACAGCCGGATCCGTTGCTAAGAATGTTTCTGACACACCGTCTTTGCCCAGCAGGGTTTGACCGTCTGAAGCCAAGGTAGTGAGGGCTACATACTGGATATTTGCGGTATTGGTGTTGCTGACGGTGAATGTGCCACCTTCCGTGGCGGGAATTCCCACTTCAAACCGAAGGGTGGATGCTGGCATTACCGTTGGAGCCTGCAATCCCATGACAACAGAACCGGCTGCTGCTCCGAGGGCACCCGTTCGGATCCTGAATGTCCCGCTGGTACGGCTTGTGGAGTTGATAGCGATAACCAATGCGCATTCGGCACGCCCTGCACTATTTATCGCCGTCACCGTGTAGGTCGCCTGAGCCACAGCCGCCGTTGGTATTCCGGTGATCGCACCGCTCGTGGTGTTCAGCGTTAGACCCACCGGAAGGCTGGGGGTTACGCCGTAGGAGGTGATAGCGCTACCGCTGGCAGTCGGGTTGTTCGTGCTGATCGCCGTGCCCACCGCATACGTCGCTGGGTTCGTGCTGTAGGTCAGATTGCTAGGGGCCACCACAGCGGCATTCACCGTCATGACCAAGGAGCAGTTCGCGGACCCTGCGGAGTTCGTGGCCGTCACCGTGTAGGTCGCCTGAGCCACAGCCGCCGTTGGTGTTCCGGTGATCGCACCGCTCGTGGTGTTCAGTGTCAGACCCGCCGGAAGGCCCGGGCTTACCCCGTAGGAGACGGCAGTCCCACCACTGGCTCCGGGTGTATTGGCCGTGATGATCGTGCCGACCGTGTAAGTGGCCGGGTTGGTGCTGTAGACCAGGGCCGTAGGCGCCTGGATTACCGGCGCACTTGATCCGCCCCCACCGCCTCCGCACCCAAGGAGGAATATTATTACGGTTGAAATCGAATAGACGATTCGGCGGAGCAGGGTCATGGCGACCTCAAGGTTAAGAACCTGGATGAAGTCTCCCCCCAGTGGAAATTATTGAAATACGCTGTGTGACGTATGAAAACATTACATCCGCAGGAAATTATCCAAACCCGTCCCAAATTCCGGCGGGAGGCTTCCATTCCAGACCGACTCATTCAGCCCCGGCGACACCGCCCTCGTTGACCGTGTGCGCAGTCTGAGGTGGCGGCTCGCACTGCGAACTGTCCCGCGAATCTGCTGGAAGGTTTTCATTCTCGACACCCATATCCCCCAGATTCCGTATCGTAAGGCCACATGACCCCCAACGCCTGCAGCTGGTCCAGGAGGGCCTCCAGTGCAGCCATCGCTCTCCCCATGCTGCCTCAGTCCAGGCCGCTCTGCGGGTCCAGTAGGCAGGCCAGCAAGTCTCCCTCGCGGGTAGTTCGGTTTCGAGGCGAAGGGGTGGCTCCTCGACAACCCGGCTGAACGTACACAAAAAACCCCGTGGCTCAGCTTCCACGGGGCTTCGTGCTGGTGGTCCCTCCCGGACTCGAACCGGGGACCCTCTGATTAAGAGTCAGGTTTTTCGACTTGGGCCGCCCTGGGTGCTACCCGGGTGCATCCCTGGGCTTTACCGCGTCCCTGCTGGATCTTAGGCCAATCTACCTTGGGCCTACCCAGGGCCTACCTGGGTGCAAATTGGGCCTGGTATGTGGTAACAGTGTGGTAATGGCTTACACTGATCCCAGGCGGTGACTCATGGGCGAAACCAAGGGCAAGGTGATCAACAAGGCGTTTGTTGAAGGGATGGAACCGAAGGCCAAGACATACCGGGTTCCAGATGCCACAACCCGCGGCCTGTATATCCAGATGACGCCCGCAGGCACCCTGTCCTGGGTGCTGCGCTTCCGGGTGCATGGGCAGGGGAAAACGCACTCAATCGGCAGGTGGCCGGAAGTGACGGTGGGCAGGGCCAGGGAAAAGGCCATCAAGCTGCTAGGCGACATTGGCGACGGCAACGATCCCGCGGCAAAGAAGAAGGCCGAGCGCGCGGCCAAGACAGTGAAGGATCTGGCCGAGCAATTCCGGGCCGAACACCTGCCCACGCTCAAGCCCAGCACCCGCGCCGAATACGCCCGCCTGTTGGATAAGCACATCCTTCCCGCCCTGGGTCCCATGCGGGTAAAGGATGTGGACACGCCCGAAGTGGCCCGCCTGCTGGCGAAGATCCGCAAGGACACGCCCAAGGGCATCCTGGCGAACCGCACCCGGGCCGTCCTGTCCAAGATGTTTACCCTGGGCGCCCTGTGGGGCTTCTGTCCTGCCGGAACAAACCCAGCCAAGGGCCAGGCCCGCGCCGCAGAAACGAAGAAGGATCGCCACCTGTCGGATCGGGAACTGATCGCCCTGGGCGCGGCCCTGCGGCACCTGGAACCCACGCCCACAGGCCAGAACCGGGACAAGGAAGCCCTGGCGGCCCTGGATGTTCACGCCCTGGCCGCCTTCCGCCTTTACCTGCTCACCGGCATGAGGAAGTCCGAATTGATCGGCGCCAAGAAGAAGGACAAGGAAACCGGCGCCTACATCGTGGAAAGCCCTGCCCTGCCCTGGGCCGCGGTGGATCTGGAAGCCGGGCAGATCCGCCTGGCCTTCCACAAGACGGCCAAGAAGGTAGGCGCCCGGATCGTGCCGCTATGCGCCGCCGCCCACCAGCTGCTCGACACGCTGCCGAAGGTGTTGGGTAATCCCTATGTGATCCCGGGCTATTACACAGGCGAAGCCCTGGTGGGCCTGCCCAAGATGTGGGCCACGGTTCAAGCCGCGGTGACGGCCCTGCAAGTGAAGGCCAAGGTGCCGAAGAAGGATCGGGTGGATCTGTCGGATGTGACGATCCATGATCTGCGCCGATCCTTCGCCAGCCTGGGCGCCCGCCTGGGCTATCCCAATTCCTTCACCGGCGCCCTGCTGGGCCACGCCGCCGGGACTGTAACCGAAGGGTATGCCCGCCTGGGCTTTGACCCGCTGAAGGATGCCGTGGAAGTGATCGGCGCCCGCATGGCCGCCCTGCTGGCCGGATCGGTGGATCTGGCGAAGGAAGCCGAAGAAGCGAAGGCGGCCAAGGATGAGAAGGCGAAAGAGAAGGCCAAGGGCGCCTGACTCATTCGATTAGGCGGCCAAGTGCAGATAACCGGCGCCCACTTATTCACTTTCAGAACCCGGCACAGGCCAAAATATCCGATGCTGAAAACACAAGTACTTAGCAAAAAGTTGAGGTTACATAATGGCCGTTATCGAAAGTAGAAATACCCTTCACGCGCCCGCGCGGATCGGCTAGCCTGTTGGGCATGGGGTGAAACATGGCAGGCAGGCCGAAAGCTGAAATACCCACAGTCCAATTATCCTTCCGCCTTCGGGAAGATGAACACGCCCTGTTCCGGGCCGCTTGCGAGCGCCTGGGCCTGTCACCTGGCCGCCTGCTGGGCCGCCTAATCCTGGCCGCCTACGGCCCTGCCGCGGCAGATCCCGCGCCTGTGTCCCTTGAGGATCTAAAGCCATGAACAAGCCCACCACACTAGAAGAAGCCCGCCAGGCGGGGCGGTTCGCTGGCCCTGTGATCATGGCCCGCCTGGCGGCGGATCTGCACAAGCCCGCACCCACACCCGAAGAAGCCGAAGGGTATGCCGAACTGGGCGCCCTGGCAGGTGAACGCCTGTTCGTCACCGGCGGGCCGTGGAACCTTCGCGCCTTCATCCAGGCGGGCCGTGAATCGGTAGCCTAGAATCGAATAAGCGCGGCTAGGGCGACGGCCCGAAAACTGGTTCCCGCACCAGCTGCCGCGCTTCCTTTGCGGGATGCATCGGCGGGCGGGCGGCTATGTTCCATCCTTTACCAAACAAGAGCGCCCAGGTATATGCCGAGGCCAAAGCCAGGCGCGAGACTGAAGCTAGGGCCACGCTGGCGCGGGCGGCAAAGACTTTTGTCGGGAAGATCCCAGGCGCCGATGCGGAAAGTCTCATCACCTTCATGAGAGAAACTGGCCGCCGGTACATGATCTTTTCCCTGATGGCGAAGCTACATGGCGATACCGAAAGGGCGAAGAAGGATCTGACTACCCTGGCCAAAGCCTCCGATGCCCTGCTGAACGCAGCACAGTCCATTGGTGAAGGCGCGCAGGCACTCATGGCCCGGGCCATGACGCCCTATAAGGAACGGCGCCAACTAATGAATGAAATCATGCTGGTGGATGGGGGAGAAGGCATCGACCCGCTAGGGCAAGATCCAATCGGCGATCAGTGGATGGAAGGGCTTTGGGGTTTGCGGGACGAAGCAAATGCCGCACTTTCCCTGCTGGCGGAATTGACTTCACGCGGTGGCAGAAAATCCTTGGGCGATCGGCTAGAAGGATCGCCAGAAGAACGGCTAGCCTGGGCCTGCAAGGAATTCGCAGAAGCCAATGGGTGCGCGTCCCAGGCGGTAGCGCTCAAAATGGTGCGGGCCATCATGGAAGCGGAAAAGGGCAAGGACGCCATGACGCGCCTGAACGGCAAGCCCGCCGCCAGCAAGGGCCGCAAGGCGGTTCGGAAAGTGGCCCAAACCTCGCCTAAACCTGGGACTGTTTAGGCCATTCGTCAGATTCAAACCTGTGGATAGCCCAAGTGGGCCTATCCAGAGGTAGCCATGAACGACGAAGCCACAAAACCCAATGCACCCGCCGACGCGGTGCCGATCCCTGGCGGCCTGGTAGGCGCGGGATACGCGGCGGCCTACTTGAAGTGTTCCGAGTGGACATTGGCCGAATGGCGCTGCCAGGGCAAAGGCCCGCGGTTCGTCAAGCTGGGGAACCGTGTCCGCTATTCCCTGCCCGCCCTGGCGGAATGGGTGGAAGCCCACACCGCCGCCTCGACTTCCGAGCATGACGCCAGAAAGGCGGGTTGATATGGCGAAGCGGGCCGGTGGCGCGGGACGCCAGCAGGACTGTGGGGAAGAATTCATGATCGTGAGCCGGTTCATGGACGGCGAACTGGCGCCGGATGTGATGCGGTGGCAGGCGAAGCGGATTCTAGTTTGCGCGGCCCGCGGGCGCGGGTTCCAGATGCTCTACCTGCGCCAGCTGGATGGGACGATCCTGGAAGAACTGAAGATCCGCAACGGCAAGGGCGGGTGCATCATCCTGGACGCCGCCGGTGCCGGGACGAAGCTGGGCGCGGATGTGGTGCTGGCGATGGAAGCCCTAGGCGCCGGGAACAAGGTGCAGATTGAGCGCCCGGAAGGCGGTGCCGAATGAAGATCACCTGCTCAACCTTCACCCATGCCCAAGACAACCTGCCGAAGTCCTGGGAAGGCACCTGGCCGGAACTGGTTGCGATCCTGGAACGAACGAACACGCCGCGCCGCGTGAAGCAGGGCGACGATCCCAAGAAGGGACTACCGGCAATTGCTGGCGCCAGGTTTGAACCGCAGCACCGCGGCAAGGACGAAGCCCAGGAAATCCAATTGCTGGGCCTGGACTATGACAACGCGCGCGACGAAGTGATCCCGGGTGAATTCCACAAAAGCGGCACACCGAAAACCCGAAAGGTGCTGATCGACAACCCGGTGACGATGCTGGAAGTGTCGGATGCCCTGTGGGCTGCCGGGGTGCTGGCCTACCAGTGGACTACCTGGAGCAACAAGGACGGATGGCCCAAGCACCGGGCCGTGGTGGCCCTTGCAGAGCCTGTCCCGGTGGCCCAGTGGCATCAAGCGACGGAATGGGCGCTGGCCCACCTTGGCCTGCTGGACACCCGGCGCGGGTTGGACATGGGCGCCCTGCGCGATGTGGCGCGGATGTACTTTCTGGCCGGGCATCCTGGCGGCGCCGATGCCATCCAGCGCGAAGAAATCCCGGGGGAAGCCCTGGCGATTCCGCTGGACGAGTTGCCCACGGTGGATGTGCCGCCGATCCCTGTTCCGCCGCACATCAAGCGGCTAAGAGAAGAACGCGAAGAAGCGGGCTATGGCTGGGCTGCGCCAGTCCCTGGGTATCTTTCAACCCTGCGCCTGGCGGATCTGCTCAAGGCCATGGATGTGCAGGTTGGCCCTGAACGGCCATTCTTCAAGGAAGGCGTCAAGAAGGGTAAGAAGTGGCGGACAAGCTGCCCTTGGTATGACGAACACTCCGGCAACGTTGACGACGATTCGGGTTTCATCATCCACGAACCGGGCCGGTGGCCCACTTGGTCCTGTTCTCATGGCTGCCACGCCCACCTGGGATTGGCTGATGTTCTTCGCGCCGCGGGGGTGATTTCATGAATATCAATCTGTCGGAATTCATCGACCCGCTGGAACCCGAAGGGACGGAAGAACCCGAAGGGCTGGATCTTGGCGCCCATCCTGCGGAAGCACCGCCTGCCCAGGAAGAAGAAAAGGCCACCCGCACCAAGGCATCGGATCGGGCGGTGCGCCTGGCCCTGGGTAGTGGTGCAGAACTGTGGCACGATCCCGAACTGGTTGGGTTCGTCAGCATCCACAAGGGCGGCCACAGGGAAAACTACCCGATCCGAAGCAGGGCCGCGCGGATGTGGATGATGGGCCTGTTCTATGGCCGGGAAGGCCGCGGCCTAAGCACCCAGGAATGTGCCGACGCCCTGGGCCTGCTGGAAGCGAAGGCCATTCATGACGGCGACGAACACCCGGTGGCCGTCCGGGTGGCCCACCTTCCGGGGCGGGTGATGCTGGATCTTGGACGGCCCGAATGGGATGTGGTGGATGTGACACCGGATGGCTGGACGATCCGCCCGGCCCTGGATCTGCCGGTGCGGTTCAAGCGCCCGGCGGGCCTGCTGCCCTTGCCGATGCCCAAGCCCGGCGGGGACTTGACGAAGCTGATTAACGTCCTGAACACCGATGCAGAAGGCATCCGCCTGGCCCTGGCCTGGCTGTTGTTTGCCTTGGGCGGTTCCGGGCCTTACCCGATCCTGGCCCTGGCCGGTGAACAGGGGACCGGCAAAAGCACCGCGGCCCGGGTGCTGCGGGAAATCGTCGATCCGAATAGTGTCGGCCTTCGCACCACACCGAAGGAAGAAAGGGATCTGGCTATTGCCGCACAGAACGCCCACATCCTGGGCTTCGATAACTTTTCCACGATCCCTGAGTGGCTGTCGGACGCCCTGTGCCGCCTGGCTACCGGCGCCGGGTTCGCCACCCGCGCCCTTTACACCGATTCGGAAGAAACCCTGTTCAGCGCGAAGCGGCCCATCATCCTGAACGGCATCCCGGACTTGATGACGCGCGGGGATCTGGCGGATCGCGCCCTGGCCGTCACGCTGGAACAGATCAAAGAAGAAAACCGCCTGCCCGAAGCGGATGTTTGGCGCGCCGTGGATCTGGTGAAGCCTGACATCCTGGGCGGCCTGTTGGGCGCGGTGGCGGTGGCTCTACGGCGCCTGCCGGGCCTGCCCAGCTGCGCCCTGCCGCGGATGGCAGACTTCGCCCGGTTCATCATGGCCGCGGAACCCGCGATGCCCTGGAAGGAAGGTGAATTCCTCGAGACATACGCCGCGGCCCGGGAGGACGGCGCCCGGATTCTGCTGGAAGGGGATTCGATCCACGCCCTGGTGCTGGGCATCGTGAAGGCCGGGGGCAATACCTGGACAGGCACCGCCGCGGATCTGCTGGATGCCCTGAACGCTGCAAGGCCCGAAGGCGCCCGCCCACCGCAGGGCTGGCCGAAGTCCGCGAAGGGTATGGGTAATCACCTTCGACGGATCGCACCGGCTATGCGGCAGACAGGGCTTGAAGTGGAACACACCAAGGGCGGTGGGAAGAAGAACGCCCGGATCATCACATTGAAGCAGGCGGCCCTTAATGATGAGAAAGAACAGTCCGAACAGTCCGAACAGTCCGAAGGCCATACGTCACAAGGGAATTCTGTTCGGACGGTAGAATCGGGCAACCGTCCGAAAACACCGGACAGTCCGTCCGTTCGGACGGTAGCGGCATCCGTCGGACGATCCGAAATCCCAACCGTCCGACAAGAAATCCCTTATGCCACAAAGGATTCGGACGGTTCGGACGGTTCGGACGGTTCAATCCTATCTTTAAGGGCCGTGTCGGGTGATTCCGTCACGGTGGACTTGTGACGCCGCGGGATGTGCTGGGCCGCGCCGAAGGGATGGGCTTCCACCTGTCCCTTCGGCCTGGCGGCCTGCGGCTAACGGGTGCCACCGAACCGCCGCCGGATCTGCTGGGCCTGATAGCCGAACACCGGCCCGCCCTGCTGGCCCTGCTGGAAGATGACGCCAGCAGGTGCGCCGTCCATGACGCCAGCCTGGCCGCGGTGCGGGTGACTACCTTCCCGGGCTACCTGGCCGCCCTGGTTCACCCTGCCACCCTGCGGGCCTGCCGGGCAGACGAAGCGGAACGGGACGCCAGGCACCGCGCCGCCCAGGATGCCCTGAAAGGCCCGCGTCGGGTGGCTTCCGCGCCCTATCAGACACGCTCAAACCCGCGCCGGTGCTAGCTTTGGGCCTGACAGGGGGGGGTATATCGTTGAAAACAGGGCCAAAATAGGGTGGACAGTGCGCAACGGCGCGCAACACCTGAAAGCTAATGGTGGCGCGGTTCTAGGCGGCCAAAAGGGGCCGAAACCAACGGGATAAACCCAAGTGATTTTGGAAAACTGGCGGTGTATATGGGCGGATCTGGAAGCGGAAGATGGGATGGACACAGAAAGAAGCGGGCCGTGGAATCGTGCGCCTGCATCCAGGTGCGCGGGTGCCAGGTGTCGACGAACACTTGGGCCGGTTCATGGCTAGTCACCCAGGAAAAGCAGCTGGACGATCATTACATCGTGCTGCGGGGAATCTGGAACGGGTGGAAGGCTGAACATTGGATTCAGATTGAATTCTGGAAGCCACGCTTCGGCGGGAAGGCTTTGTGGCTGCTCTGCCCAGGGTGCGGGCGCCGGTGCCGGAAGCTCTACGCGCCGCCGAATCATGCGGACTATATGTGCCGGATCTGCTGGAAGCTGGCCTATGAGTCCGCGCAGACGGCCCATCAATGGGACAGGGGAAGCGCGGCGGCCATGATGGCGCCCTTCTATGCGGCCAAGGGCATTTCCATGCGCCAGGTGGAAAGGGCGATGCGCCGGGAACTGAAGGCCAGGCGTTAGCAAAGTGCCGTGAAGTGCTGTTGGGCGCCCGCGGGCCGGGCCTGCTTAATGACAAGTTAGTGCCAAGTAAAACGGCCCTTCAGCGGGCGCGGGAACGGGCAGAATCCAGCATTGGCGGGCTTCTACGCTGAAACCTGCCGGGATGACTTGGCATAATGGGTGGCCCGATTACCGCAAGATAGCCGCAAGGTTTGGCGGGCCTGTTTGCATAGGTTCGGCATAGGCGCGCGGCCTGGCCGTCCCTGCCCTTTTGGGCTTCGATTTGGCCCGGATGTGGTAAAGGTGCGGTAACGGCCGGAATCACGGCCCTGTTAAAAGAACAAGAAAAAGCCCCGAAACCTAATGGAATCGGGGCTTCCTTGCTGGTGGTCCCTCCCGGACTCGAACCGGGGACCCTCTGATTAAGAGTCAGATGCTCTAACCAGCTGAGCTAAGGGACCAACAAGATGAAAATTCTACCAGGGACAGGGGGAAACGCAAGAGGCCGTTCCGACCTGATTGAAGGCAGTGATCAGAGTGCGGGCATCGCCATGGCATCGCGCACATCGGCCATGGTCTCGGCGGCTACGGCGCGGGCGCGGGCACTGCCGTCGCGCAGGACATCCTGGATGACTTCGGGGCGCGAGAGGTGGGACTCGATCTGCTCGCGCACGGGCTCGATGCGGCGGGTCATGGCCTCGGCTACGCGCTTCTTGCAGTCGAAGCAGCCGATGCCGGCGCGGCGGCACTCGGTGCTCACCAGTTCCTGGGTGGCCGCATCGCTGAAGAGCTTGTGGAAATCGAAGACCGGGCAAATGTCAGGGTTGCCAGGATCCGTCTTGCGCAGGCGCGCGGGATCCGAGGCCATCTGGCGGGTGCACTTCTCCAGGATCTCGGCGTTGGTATCGCGCAGATAGATGCAGTTGCCGTAGCTCTTGGACATCTTGCGGCCATCCAGGCCCGGCACCTTGGGCGTCTTGGTGAGCACCGCCTCGGGCTCGGGAAAGACTTCGCGTTTGAAGAGGAAGTTGAAGCGACGCACCACCTCGCGGGCCAGCTCCAGGTGAAACAGCTGATCCTCGCCCACGGGGACCTTGTTCGCCTTGTAGATGATGATGTCGGCGGTCTGGAGCAGGGGGTAGCCCAGGAAGCCGTAGCTGCCCAGGTCCGCCACGGCGTTTTGGAGCTTCTCCTTGTAGGTGGGTACCCGCTCAAGCCAGGAGAGAGGCGTCACCATGGAGAGCAGCAGGTGCAGCTCCGCGTGCTCCTTCACGAGGCTCTGCACGAAGATGGTGGCCTGCTTGGGATCCAGGCCCGCAGCCAGGTAGGTGGCTGTCAGCTCCTGGGTGGCGGGCCAGATCTCCTCCACGGACTCGTACTTCGAGGTCAGGGCATGCCAGTCCGCGATCATATAGAAGGCCTGGCCCTGGTCCTGAAGGCGGGTGAAGTTGTCGAGGGCCCCCACGAGGTGGCCGATGTGCTGGGAGCCGGAGGGCTGGATGCCGGAAAGGACGCGCTGCATGGGAATCAGACTCCAAGAACAAGGTGGGCTACGAGTTCGATGCCCGAAAGAACGACGCCGAAGACCGGGCCGATGACAAAGCCGAGAACACCTGTGAGCGCCAGGACGATGAGAATGCCTCCCATCCAGGGCTGGACCCGGTCGAACTTGGGGAGCCAGCGCCAGGGCAGAAGCCCCCGCAGGATGCCCGCGCCGTCGAGGGGCCCCATGGGCAGGAGATTGAACAGGGCCAGGCCCACATTGATGAGGACCAGGTGCCCGCAGAGGGCCAGGGCCAGGGTCAACCCCAGGGACAGGTCCAATCCCAACCGCTGGCCCATGACCTGGAGCGACTCCACCTTGGAAAAGGAGGCCACGAAGAGGCTGTAGTCATAGGAGCGCGGCACCCCCGCCAGCTTCACCAGCAGCAGCAGCACGCCCAGGAAGAAGGCTCCTAGCACCAGGTTGGAGGCGGGCCCCGCCGCCGAGACGAGGGCCATGCCCCCCCGCTGGGTGAAGCGCCGGCTGAGGTTGCGGGGGTCCACGGGCACTGGCTTGGCCCAGCCGATGAAGGGGAACCCCGTGGTCATGCCCAGCAGGGGAAACAGGAAGGTTCCCAGGGGATCCATGTGGACCAGCGGATTCAGGGACATGCGGCCCAGGCGGGCGGCGGTGTCATCCTCCAGCCAGTAGGCAGCTGTGGCATGGCTGGCCTCGTGGACGCTGAGGCTGAACAGCAAAGCCACATAACTGACAAGAATGGTGGGAATGGAAATACTATCGAACACCCGGGCTCCGGCAATCCTCCAGTGTACAGGGCCGAACCCGACCCAGGCACCTGGACTGCCTATGTCCAAACTACATGACCCGGCATTCCCGGCCGATGACTGGACTTAGGGGCCCAGACTGCCCCACCCGCAGCTTGTCCGCCCTTCTACCCCTGGAGTCAGGCATGTATCTCAAAGCGAATTCGCCCCATGCCATTGCCGCCGGGCAAAGTGTCATCGGTTTCAACGTGGTCAATGGCAAGGAGGTAGAGGGGGATCTCTCCCTCATCCAGTCCAAGTCCGCCGTGGACAGCCGGGACCTTGTGGGCATGTTCCCGGACAGCGGGGAAAAGGATGTGGCCCGAGCCGCCAAGGCCGCGGCCGATGCCTTTCCTGCCTGGTCCGGCACCTCCCTGGCCACCCGGGTGGCCCTCATCCAGCGCGCCGCCCTGATCCTGGGCGAGCACCGGGAGAAGGTGGCCCGCATCGTGACCCGGGAGATCGGAATGACGCCCCGGGAGGCGTCCACCGAGGTCCAGGAAACCCTCGATGCCTGCGCCTTCTTCATCGCGGAACTCCAGAACCTCTCGGAGCAGACCCCCATGCCCGGTCTGGTGGCCTACCGCTGCCCCGTGGGCGTCTGCGGCATCCTGGCCACAGGCAGCTCGCCCCTGTCGGCACCGGCCCGCAAGTTCCTCCCGGCCATCCTCGCGGGCAATACCGTGGTGTGGAAGCCGAGCGACAATGCTCCCACCGCCGCCTACCTTCTGCTGCGGGCCTTCCTGGAAGCGGGCCTGCCCCCGGGCGTGATCAATACGGTGAATGGACGAGGCCGGGCGGGCTGTGGCAAACACTTCCTGGCGGCCATCGACAAGGGCCTCTTCCAGGCCTTCAGCTTCGTGGGCTCCACGGCCCTGGGCCGCACGGTGGGCGACTTGTGTGGGCGGAACCTCATGCACCCCAGCATGGACCTGCTGGGCAAGGGGGCCATGGTGGTGATGCCCGACGGGGATCTGGACCGGGCCGTCGAGGGAGCCCTGCGGGGCGCCTTCAGCCATGCGGGCCAGCGGCCCATCGGCCTGGTGAACATCCTGCTGCACCAGGACTGCGCACCCCAGTTCAAAGAGGCCTTCCTGGCCCAGGTGGCCACCCTCAAAGTGGGCAATCCCATGACCCATCCCGAGGTGGCCTACGGCCCCATGATCAACGCCCGCAGCGCCACGGCCTTCCGGGAGCACTGGGAATTGGGCCAGCAGGACGGCGCCACCCTCCTGGCCGGTGGGGAGCAGTGGAACGAGGTGAACCGCACCGAGCACGTGGTGGGCGACATCGCCCACGGCCACTACATGCAGGCCTGTGTCTGGGACGATGTCCGGCCTGAGATGGGACTCTTCCAGAACCAGGGCCTGGGCCCCACCGTGAACCTCGTCACCTTCAAGGAACTGGAAGAGGCCCTGGCCTGGACCTATGGTTCCCCCTCGGGCTGCGCCGTGAGCCTCTTCTCCCATGACCGGCCCTGGATCGAACGCTTCCGGCACGACTGCCGGGCGGACATGGTGGGGATCAACCGCCTGGCCGATGCCGCCGAAGCCCGCCTGCCCTTTGCCGGCCATGGCACCCGCCCGGGTGTGCGCCCCGCCTACGATGGCTTCGTGCGCTGGCAGGCCGTTTGCGGGGACGCCCTGGACGGGCACCTCCCCCTGGCCGAGACCGCCCTCGCGGAGAGCACTTTCAAGACCGACTGGGCCAGCCTCTAGGTGAGCCCCAGCCATGAGCACTAGCTCCAAGCCCGTCCGCGCCGCAAGCCGCCTGGACGGCCTGTGGACCCTGGGTCTCCTGGCCACCCCCCTCCTGCTGAGCTGGGCACTGCTGCGACCCCTGGCGCTGCCGCCAGGCGGTCCCTCCCTACGCGTCTTGCTGACCCTGCTGACGATCTGGGGGATGGCCCTGGGCCTCCACCTCCTGCGCCAGCGCCTGGAGCGCCAGGCCAGCCTCGCCGCCGACCAGGATGCCCAGCAGCGGCTCCTGAAGGCCGTCATGGACGCGGCCACGGAGGTGGCCCTCATCGCCACCGATGCCCAGGGTACCATCCAGCTCTTCAACACTGGAGCGGAGCGGATGCTGGGTCTCAAGGCCCGGGACGTCATCCACCGCCTGAGCCCTGCGGCGTTCCACCTGCCCGAGGAGATCGAGCAGCGAGGCCAGGAACTGAGCGCCTCACTGGGCCTGGAGATCACGGGCTTCGAGGTCTTCACGGCCCTGCCCAGCCGGGGCCTCAGCGAGGTGCGAACCTGGACCTACCAGGATGCGAAGGGGCGGCGCTTTCCAGTGAGCCTCGCCATATCCGCCCTGCGGGACCGCCATGGGCGCATCTTCGGCTACCTGGGCGTGGCCCAGAACATCCAGGTGCAGCAGGCGCGGGAGACCCGCCTGGAGGCCCGGGCCCAGGAGGCCCAGGAGACGGCGCGCCTCACCTCTGTCTTCCTGGCCACCATGAGCCACGAGATCCGCACGCCCATGAACGCCATCATGGCCATGGTGCGCTACCTGTTGACCACCAACCTCGATGTGGAGCAGCGCGAGATCACCGAGATCGGACGCAAGGCGGCAGGGAACCTGCTGGACATGCTGGACCGCGTGCTGGATCTGTCCAAGCTGGAGGCCGGGGCCATGACCCTGGAGAGTTCCCCCTTCTCGCCCCTGAGCCTCACCCGCGACTGCGCAGAGCTGTGGCGGGCCGACGCCACGGCCAAGGGCCTGGCCTTCCTGGTGGCCCTGCCCACGGAGGCCCCTGTGGCCCTGGGCGATCCCCTGCGCCTCAAGCAGGTCCTCAACAACTTGCTGGGCAATGCCCTCAAGTTCACGACCCAGGGCAGCATCACCTTCCGGCTTCAAGTGATCGACGAAGCGCCCGGCCTTCTTCTCCGCTGGGCCGTGGTGGACTCGGGCATCGGCATGACCCCAGCCACCCTTCATCGCCTCTTCCGCCCCTTCACCCAGGCGGACGTGGGCATCACCCGCCAGTTTGGCGGCACAGGCCTGGGCCTGGCCCTGAGCCAGGACCTGGTGCACCTCATGGGCGGCACCCTCAGCGTGGACAGCCTGGCTGGAGAGGGCAGCACCTTCACGATGGAAGTGCGTCTCCCCAGGGCTTGATCAGCGAGGCCAGGGCCGCACCCAGTTCCCCGGGCTCGCCGTCCAGGCGCAGGCGCAGCAGGAACTCGCTGTTGCCTTCGCCCCCCTTGATGGGGCTGAGGCCCAGGGCCTGGGGCCGGAGGCGGGTCTGGGCGAAGAAGCCCCAGGTCTCCACCAGCACCCGGCGGTGGACAGCCGGGTCCCGTACGATGCCGCCGGCACCGACGTCGTCGCGGCCTGCCTCGAACTGGGGCTTCACCAGCAGCACTGCGTCGGCGCCAGGGGCGAGGCTGGGCAGGATCGGCGGGATGGCCAGGCGCAGGGAGATGAAGCTGAGGTCTGCCACCAGGAGGCTGCAGGGTTCGGTCAGGAGGCCCGGATCCCAGGTGCGGAGGTTCACCTGCTCCATGGACACTACGCGGGCATCGCTGCGCAGCTTCCAGTGGAGCTGGTTGGTGCCCACGTCCACGGCGTAGACCCGGGTGGCCCCCCGCTGCAGCAGGCAATCCGTGAAGCCGCCGGTGCTGGAGCCAGCGTCGAAGCAGACTCGGCCGGTGGGATCGATGCCCCAAAGATCCAAGGCCCCGGCCAGCTTCAGCCCACCCCGGCTCACGAAGGGCAGCGCGTCGCCCCGCAGGCGGATGGTGGCCGCCTCGTCGATGGCCGTGCCGGCCTTAGTGACGGGACGGTCCTCCACCAGCACATCCCCGGAGAGGATGCGGGCCTGGGCCTTGGCCCGGGTCTCGCAAAGGCCCAGCTGGACAAGCAGGAGGTCCAGCCGCAGCTTAGCCACGGGCCACCCGGCGCTGACGCGTGATTTCCTGGCGGTAGACGCCAACGTTGCGGTTGTGGTCCTTCAGGGTCGGTGCGAAGTTGTGGCCGCCCCTCCCGGTGGCCACAAAATAGAGGTCCTTGCTGAGCACCGGGGCCTTGGCCGCCTCCAGGGCCGTCGCACTGGGAATGGCGATGGGTGTGGGGGGCAGGCCGCCCATGGTGTAGGTGTTGAAGCGGTGTGGGCGGCGGATGTCCTCGGACAGGGGCGCCGTGAAACGCAGGTCGCCGCTGAGCCAGCGGGCGTATAGGCTGGTGGGGTCGCACTGGAGGCGCATGCCGATGTCCAGGCGCTTCTTGTAGACACCGGCCACCTTGGGTTGCTCCTCCGCAAGCTTGGTCTCCTTCTCCACCAGACTGGCCAGAATGAGGGTCTCGTAGGGCGGCAGCACGCCTCCCTCCAGCTTGGGCCGCACCTGGTCGTGGAAGGCCTCCACAAGCTGGAGCATCACTTCCTCAGGCTCCATGGCGTGGTGGAGCTTGTAGGTGGCCGGGGCCACGAGGCCCTCCAGGCTTTCGGCCTGCTCGAAGCCCGCCGTCTTGGCCAGGCGGGGGCTCTTCCAGAGGGTCCAGAAGATGTCCTCAGGCACGAAGTCTTTCAGGCGCCGCTGCACCGACCAGGCGTGAGCCCCCTCAGGAATGGAGACAGTGGTGTAGTGGATGTCCGCCCGCCGCAGCTTGCCGGCCACATCGGCCAGGCTGGCCCGGGCCCCGAAGGCGTATTCGCCGCGGATGAGTTGCAGCTTGCGGGAACGGGCCCAGAGCCGGAACAGGGAAGCCGAGCGGATGACGCCCTGGCGCTCCAGCTGATCCGCGATCTGGTTGATGTTCGTCCCCTTCTTCACCAGCACCGTCGCCTCCTGCTGGAGGGGGCCCTGCCCCGTCCAGGCCCACCATCCCCCCAGGAACGGCAGGGCGGCCAGCATCAGTGTGGCCAGGAAGAGCCGGAGGGAGATCGAGGATCGTGCCATGCCTCCAGAATGCCGTGGTAGCGTGGTTCCTTCTACTCCGCTGAAGGATTCCATGGACGCAACCGGCTATCGCCGCCACGTAGGACTCTTCTCTGCCACCATGCTCATTGCCGGCTCCATGATCGGCAGTGGCGTATTCATCGTGGCTGCGGACATGATGCGGACCTACGGCACCAGCGGCTTCCTCCTGGCGGCCTGGGGTCTCACGGCCGTGCTGACGCTCTTCGCGGCTCTCAGCTACGGGGAGTTGGCGGGCCTCTTCCCCCAGGCTGGGGGCCAGTATTCCTACCTGCGTGAGATCTACGGCCCGGCCATGGGCTTCCTCTATGGCTGGACCTTCTTCACGGTCATCGAGTGCGGCACCCTGGCGGCCGTGGCCGTGGCCTTCGGCAAGTATCTGGGTAACTTCATCCCCTGGGTGACGGATACCACCTGGCTGGGCCCCCACCTGGAGGTTCCGCTGCTGCGGATCAGCCAGTCGATCAGCGTGGGCCCCTACCACCTGGGCCTCACGCCCACGCGCCTCTCGGCCATCGCGGTCGTCGCCCTGCTCACGGTGGTGAACCTCTACGGCGTGAGACTGGGCTCCCGCATCCAAGACCTCTTCACCGTGGCCAAGATCGGCGGCCTGGCGGCCCTCATCGGCCTGGGGCTCTGGTTCCACCCCGCCGTCCCGCCCGTGGCGGGCCCCTATCCGCACCAGCTCGGCGATGTGCCCCTGCCCTTCCTCACGGCGCTGCTGGTGGTGCAGACGGGCAGCATGTTCTCCGCGGACGCCTGGAACTCCATCACCTTCATCGCCGGTGAGGTGAAGGAACCCCGCCGGACCATCCCCTTCTCCCTGCTCATCGGCACCACGCTGGTCTGCGGCCTGTACATCGTGGCGAACTTGGCCTACCTGCGGGTGCTGGGCCCCACGGGCATCGCCACTGCTCCCCAGGACCGGGTGGCCAGCGCGGCCCTGCAGGCCCTCTTCGGCCCTGGGGGCGGGCTCATCATGGCCGGCGTCATCCTCGTCTCCACCTTCGGCTGCCTGAACGGACTGCTCTTCTCCGGGGCCCGGGTCTACCAGCGCATGGCGGTGGATGGCCTCTTCCATCCCCTGGCTGCCCGCCTCAACCAGCACGGCGTCCCGGCTTTCGGCCTCTGGATCCAGGCCCTCTGGACCTGCGCCCTGACCCTCACCGGTACTTATGGGCAGCTGCTGGACTTCGTGATGCTGCCCACCATCCTCTTCTACGTCTTCACGGTGGGCGGCGTCATCCTCCTGCGCCTGCGGCGGCCGGACCTGCCCCGCACCGTGCGGGTCTGGGGCTACCCGGTGGTGCCCCTGCTCTACATGGCGGGGGCCTGCGCCATCGTGGGCGCCCTCTTCATCTACCGACCCAGTTATTCCTGGCCGGGGCTCATTCTGGTGGCCCTCGGCTGGCCGGTCTACCTCGCGGTGAAACCCCGCGTGGCTCAATCCTAAGGAGTCTTTCATGACGCATGTGGTGGTACTGGGCGCTGGCCGCGTGGGCGGCGCCATGGCCCGAGATTTGGCCCCGGATTTCCAGGTCACGGTGGCGGATCGGTCAGAGGCGGCCCTGGCCCGCATGGCGGGCTTCGGCCTGGCCATTCGCCCGGTGGACCTCGCCAATGCCGAAGCCCTGAAGGCCGCCGTGGCCGATGCAGACTTCGTGGTGGGCGCCGTGCCGGGGTTCATGGGCTTCGCCACGGCCAAGGCCGTGCTGGAGGCCGCCAAGCCCCTGGTGGACATCTCCTTCTTCGACGAGGACTGTTTCGAGCTGGACGCCCTGGCCAAGGCACAGCAGGTCACGGCCATTGTGGACTGCGGCATTGCGCCCGGCTGCCACAACATCATCCTCGGCCACCTGTCCACCCAGTGGGACCGCATCAGCTCCTTCGAGTGCCTGGTGGGTGGCCTGCCCGTGATCCGCACCTGGCCCTACGAGTACAAGGCGGGCTTCAGTCCCATCGATGTCATCGAGGAATACACCCGCCCCACCCGCTACGTGAAGGACGGCAAGGTGGTGGTCTTCCCGGCGCTCTCCGAGGCAGAGCTGCTGGATTTCCCGGGCCTGGGCACCCTGGAATCCTTCAATACGGATGGCCTCCGGAGCCTCATCAAGAGCTTTCCCAACATCCCCGACATGAAGGAGAAGACCCTCCGTTACCCCGGCCACATCGAGAAGATGCGGATGTTCCGCGAATCCGGCTTCTTCAACAAGGAGAAGATCCGTGTGGGCGATGCGGAGGTCAGTCCCCTGGACCTCACCACCTCCCTGCTCTTCCCCCTCTGGTTCATGGCGGAGGGCGACGAGGATTTCACCGTCATGCGGGTGACCGTTGAGGGCGAAAAGGACGGCCAACCCATGCGCCAGGAGCTGAACCTCCTGGACCGCTACGACCAGGCCACCCGCACCACCTCCATGGCCCGCACCACCGGCTACACCTGCACCGCGGCAGTGCGCCTTCTGGCCAGCGGCGGCTTCACCCGCAAAGGCATCAGCCCCCCCGAAGTGGTGGGCCAGCAGCCTGGTGCCTGGGCCTTCATCCGCGCCGAAATGGCCAAGCGGAATGTGATCTTTACTGATGGCTAAAAGACAGAACTGATCACCACTAGGTTTCATTTCGTCTTGTGTATCGGCGAAGCCGATACCAAGAAGGCACCAAGAATAGAAGGGTGGTTATCCCATTTCTATTCTCGGTGCCTTGGTGTTGAGGCTTTTCTACCCGTCGAGTTCGCGATGTCGGATGGACAGGGCGGCGACGTCGTTGCGCAGGCGGTGGGCCAGCATCTCCACCAGGGCCACGGAGCGATGCTGGCCGCCAGTGCAGCCGATGGCGAGGGTGTGATAGGCGCGGCCCTCTTGCTGTACCAGGGGCAGGGACCAGCGCAGCCAATCTTCAGCTCTCTGCAGGAACTCCCTGAATTCCGGGGCCTCCAGCAGGTACTCCTGAACGGGCCAGTCTTTGCCATTGAGAGGCTTCAACGCTTCGACGTAATAGGGATTGGGTAGGAAACGGGCATCGAGGATCACGTCCGCATCTGCTGGCACGCCCCGCTTGAAGCCGAAGCTGAGCAGCCGCACGGCGGTGTGCCGCGTGGGCAGGTGCGGCACCAGGGCCGCGATGCGCAGGCGCAGCTCAGACAAGCTCAAGTGGCTGGTGTCGAGAATGGTTGTGGCCAGGGCCCGGATGGGGGCCAGCAGCTCCCGCTCGCGGCGGATGCCCTCACCGGCGGTGCCAAGCAGGGCCAGGTGGTGGGGGCGCCGGGTCTCCGAGTAGCGCCGCAGGAGGATGTCGTCGCTGGCCTCCACGAAGACCACCTGTACGGGCGTGTTCCCGATGCGGAGACGCTCCAGCAGGGGCCCGAACTCGCTGGCGAAGTCCGCCTGGCGACTGTCCATGCCCACCACCAGCCGATCGTGGGAGGCCTGGAGCTTGGATTCCAGCTCCATGAGGGGTTCCAGCAGGCGCACGGGAACATTGTCTAGTGCGGTACAGCCAGTATCCTCCAGCGCGCCCAGCACCGAGTGGCGTCCGGCCCCGGACAGGCCCGTTACAACAATGAGTTCCATCGGCCTATTGTGGGACAGAGAAGCCCGGTCCGCCTTACAAAAACAATGGGACCTCGCGGCCCCATTCGTTTTATTGGGTTACCTGACTACCAACCATCTTCAGCCTTAATCGCCAAGGTGAATGGCATCGTAACCGAGCCTTCGGCAGCAGGTTGAGAGGATTTGACAGGATTTGTCGGTCTTCGGGACCGAGCCTTGGGTGCCTTTCGGGGCGACCAAGGAGATGGTTATGACCCGCAATGCCATCCAGTTCCAACCAGGGCTTTCCCTCGTCGAGTTCCAGGCGCGCTT
>Ga0209697_10002116_pt1 | contig 29136 bp, 27 predicted proteins | sample AliMusrvi5mmetaG_FD_184115 | JGI IMG/M metagenome (GOLD analysis project Ga0209697, IMG submission 184115) | Freshwater lake bacterial and archeal communities from Alinen Mustajarvi, Finland, to study Microbial Dark Matter (Phase II) - Alinen... | ecosystem: Environmental > Aquatic > Freshwater... | reverse complement strand
TATCAAGGGAACGGTGGCGTAAATACGCTCGCCTTGCTGATGATGAATCTGTTTGGATTGCGCGGAAAGCAGCGCGGTGAAGGCGATCATGGCAGAAAGTAATCGCATAACGTAAACAGAATGGTGTTTATTTGACGTAATTACAAGTGTTAATACCGAGAAGCGTCGGTCACGAACAGGACAAATCCTCTATATCCAACAAAACAAGCGGAATCAAAGCAAGCCTTTGGGCAATTCTCTTGACACTCCGTGGTATTACTAAGCTGGCAGCAATGGCCTCATCGTGTCGCCTACCGCAGCCACCGGATCTTTGAAAACTTAAACACACGAGGTGAAAAATAAAAATGGCCGAACGAACCTACTTCCTCCTATCCCCAACAAACTACTCACCTCGTTCCCCAACACTCCGGTCTGATTTGCCATTTTGCCGCCCTTGCGAGACAACTCTGTTTTCTTGTTTTTTGAATACTCGCCATTGGTTGGGGCTCAATCCGCGACAGCGGAGTTATTGTGTCCGCAATCCGCAAGTACCCGATCTTGGAATAGTAGTCGGCCAAACGAACCTACTTCGCCATACGCTCAACAAAACAAGGCGCCATCCGTTCAATCCTTCCGTTTTCTTTGCCGCTTTGCGCCTTTGCGGGACAATTGTTTTCGCTTTTTCCCAATAGCCGCTATCGGCGGGCAGTTCAACGGGCATCAATGTCCTCATCGTGCCGCCAACTGCCCCAACCGAATCCTTGAGAAGCTGGATGCCTCCCTTTCCAGACTCTGCGAGTTTCAGGCGTTACGCTTCTTGAGGATGTGCCAGTTCAACGAGCCTTCGGAGAGACAGGACCCCAAGGCGGTAACTAGTGAGTGTCCCTACTATTTCGTTTGTAGTAGACGCGAGCTACTTGGCGATCGTCGCTGCCACTTCGACGGGCAGTTGATCGATATAGCGCATCACCCGTTTGGGGTAGGCTGTGCGGGCGGGGTTGTACTGGCGAAGGATACCTGCTGTATCTTTGCCTTTGTAGAGCGAGGTATTGGCGAATTGGGCCGCAACGTAGTGGATGCCGGCCGAGATGCTGCGGAAACGGGCCCGGCCTGAGTTCCAGCCGAACACATTACCATGACTGTAGTATTTGCCACCACTTGATTCCACCATGGAGATGGAGGGGAGGAGCCGCCAGTCGAGATTGTGCTTATCGGCGGCGAGCAGGAAGTCTCCGGCGTACTTATGGAGCGGGCTGCTGTAGCGTTTGAAGAATTTGACCAGGGCGTCGCAGCGGTTATCCGCCGGACAGGGGTTAGGTACTGTGGTTGCAGTTACTTGTGCGTGCAGGTGGATAGGGGTGGCGATCGCAAGCGCCATGGCGACGCCGGAGAAGAACTTGTTGGCCCACCAATAAGGCCGCTTGAAGCTCCAGCCCTGATCATCCAGGCAACCTGGAAAATGCCACTCCCGGAGAATCTCGGTAAGTTGTTCTGCCACCGCAGGATCGATCTGCTCTGCGTACTGCCTCAAATAGTTAATACGGTAAACACCGTCAGGAAGCTTTTCAAATTGTCCTTGCTCGATTGCGTGCAAATATTCGATGCGAATTCTGGTCTGCTCTTCTATCTGCGAAAGTGAAATGCCCTTGCGAATGCGAAGAGCCGCCAAATGCGTAATTTCCTGCCGAATTGTGTTTTTTGATAATCCCATAGGCTTCGATTGCGGGGTAGGTTTTGTTGACTAACTCTTGGCGCGTCCACGTCCCGCTAGTGGACTGCACTTTGTCCCACCTCTATATTTTACCTAATCGGAGTGCCCTTCCGCTGAGTGGGGGTAGTGCTCAAAATGTGGTAGGGATTTTCGGGGACAATTCGAACACAAATTGTTTTGGAGTTTCCGGAGTGCGGAGACTCAGAACTCCTGATGTCATGGAAACAAAGGTGAGCCAGATGGCAGGCGAAACCGCCCACCACGAACAACCTGTATTTGCACTGGTGGGACAGGCGGTTTCGCCTGTCCTTTGGCTCAGTCCATTTTCCACGAACTTCTGAAATCGCCGGGCGACCTCAGGAGTTCGGAGACTACTTCAGATCGCGAATTTTTGACGGAGCGTGCTCGCAGGCCATGGAGTCCGTCATGCCGGAAGCGAGGAATGCGCAGGCATTTGAAGTCGCGGTGCGGATCGCATTTTCGCGCGTTTCGCCGGATGCGGTCTTGCACGATTGGCGGCCCTGAAAGTCGACACAGACCTCTACACGATGGGTGCCGAGGTTCATGCTCGAATAGATCATGAGGCCGACCATACCCAGGACGCCGACGACGATTACAGGGATGAGCTTCTTGTTCATTTGGCCTCGGTGAAGAAGCTGCCCATCTTGCGGAACTTGTCGTAGCGTTGCTTGAGGAGTTCCTGCTCAGACATCCTGCCAAGCTTTTCGAGCGAGTCGTGGAGCGTTTCGCTAAGCAGCGCGGCGGCCTGGTCAAAGTCGTTGTGGGCTCCGCCCATCGGTTCGGGGATGATGCCGTCGATGAGTCCGAGCTTAAGAAGATCCTTGGCGGTGAGGCGCAGGGCGGCGGCGGCCAGTTCGGCTTTTGCCGAGTCGCGCCAGATGATCGCGGCGCAGCTTTCGGGACTGATCACACTGTAGACGGCGTTCTCCAACATGAAGACGAGATTGCCGACTCCCAATGCCAGGGCGCCGCCGCTGCCACCTTCGCCGATCACGATGGTGATGATGGGTGTCTTGAGGCGGGACATCTCGCGGAGGTTGACGGCGATGGCTTCGGCCTGGCCGCGCTCTTCGGCGTCGATACCGGGGTAGGCGCCGGGCGTATCGAGCAGGGCAACCACGGGGCGCTTGAATTTGGCCGCCATCTCCATGGCGCGCATGGCTTTGCGATAGCCTTCGGGCTTGGGCATGCCGAAGTTGCGATAAAGCTTCTGCTTGGTGTCGCGGCCTTTTTCCTGGCCGATGAACATCACCGGCTTCGCTTCAAAGAAGCCCATGCCGCAGACGATGGCTGCGTCTTCGCCGTAGGCGCGGTCACCGTGGATCTCTGAGAAATCGGGCGACAGCCGCTGGATGTAATCGATTGCGTGTGGACGCTTCGGATGGCGCGCCAACTGGACGCGCTCCCAGGCCGGATCTTTTCCGACGTGAGCCGCTTCAACACCTAATGGAATTTCTTCTGGCATGGGTTATCCCGCAAGGACCTCGACACATTCCGGTCCGCAGATCCGTTCTATCTCGCGACGGAATTCTTTGTCGGGCCGTATCTTTGTTGCTACATCCAGGATAACGGAAAAGTCGCCGCGTTTCTCAAGGCGCAGGCGGACGCCGGAGTTGCCCTGCTTGCGTGCGAAGAGATCGCTGATCTCAGCGGCGCGGTCGATACCAGTGTCTTTGAGGATGACGCGCACGGAAATCAGGCTGGGCAGCGGCACGCGGGCGACTTCGAGCGGAACGATGGACTGGATGGAGATTTTGGGCTGCGTGCCCTCTTCCGGCAGCACGAGTCCACGCACTAGCATGGGCTTATCTTCAATAAGGAATTGCGATACGCTTTCGTAAACCGTGGTGAAGGCCATGGCTTCGATGCTGCCCTTGAGATCTTCCAACTGCATGGAGGCCCAGGGCTTCTGATCTTTATTGCGGCGGCGCTGGATTCCACTAAGTGTCCCGCAGAGGGCGACTTCGATGCCCTTGGCGAGCTCTTCCATGTTGTCAGTATAGTGCGTGGCCAGTTCGCTGACCTTATCCTTGAACTGATCGAGCGGGTGGCCAGTGACGTAGAAGCCGAGCAGCTCCTTTTCGCCCATCAGCTTTTCCTGGGGCGTCCAATCGGGAACGTTGGGTAGCTGCTCTTCGGACTCCTCCTCGGCGGCGAACATCTCGCCGAACAGACCGGTCTGGCCGCTGAGGCGATCCTTCATCAGGCGCTGGCCATGTTCCATGGCGCGGTCGGTGACGGCCATCAACTGCGAGCGGGTGCCTTCGAAGGAGTCCATGGCGCCGGCCTTGATGCTGCTTTCGATCATGCGCTTGTTGATTGAGCCCATGTCGACCTTTTCGCAGAACTGGAAGATCGACTTGAACTTACCGATCTCGCGGCGGGCGGCGATGATGGCTTCGACGGCGGCCTGGCCGAGGTTCTTGACGGCGCCGAGACCGAAGCGGATGGCGTCGCCATCAGGAGTGAAGTTCCAGTCCGAGGAGTTCACGTCAGGCGGCAGCACCTTGATCTGCATGTCGCGGCACTCGTTGATGTACTTTACTACTTTTATAGTATTACCGGTTTCCGACGTCAGCAGGGCGGCCATGAAGTCGATCGGGAAGTGCGCCTTCAGGTACGCGGTGACGTAGGCGAGGTAGGCGTAGGCGGCCGAGTGGGACTTGTTGAAGCCGTAGCCGGCGAACTTGGCCATGAGGTCGAAGATCTTGACGATCTTCTTTTCAGGGTGGCCGAGCTTGCGGGCGCCGGCGATGAAGGTGGCTTTCTGCTTCTCCATCTCCTCGGCTTTTTTCTTACCCATGGCGCGACGGAGCAGATCGGCGTCGCCCAGCGAGTAGCCGGCGAGGATGTTCGAGATCTGCATCACCTGTTCCTGATAGACGATGACGCCGTAGGTTTCGGCGAGCACCTGCTTCAGTTCGGGCAGATCGTAGACGACTTCCTTGCGGCCGTGTTTGCGGTCGATGAAGTCAGGGATGAGGCCACCTTCAATGGGGCCGGGGCGGTATAAAGCGTTGAGGGCGCAGAGGTCTTCAACACGTTCGGGCTGATATTTGCGCAGAATGTCGCGCATGCCGGGCGATTCAAACTGGAAGACGCCGGAGGTGTAGCCTTTGGAGAAGATCTCGTAGGTTTTGAGATCGTCGAGCGGGATGTCTTCGATGACGAGATCGACGTTGCGGTGTTTCTTGATGAGCTTCAGTGCGTCGTCGATGAGCGTCAGGGTGGTGAGGCCCAGGAAGTCCATCTTCAGCAGGCCGAGTTTTTCGAGGCCACCCATGTCGTACTGGGTGACGACTTCGTCCTTGTTTGTCTTGGAGAGCGGGACGATGTCTGTGAGCGGGACCGGGGAGATGACGACTCCGGCGGCGTGGACTCCGCTGTTGCGGGCCATGCCTTCCAGCTTCTGGGCGACGTATAGCAGTTCGCGGACGCGCGGATCTTTGCGGGCGGCCTCTTCGAAGCCGGGTTCCTGGGCGAGGGCGTCCTTCAGCTTGATATTCAGCTGGTTAGGCACCATCTTGGTGAGCTTTTCGACGTCTCCGTAGGCGAGGTCGAGCACGCGGCCCACGTCTTTGATGGCGGCTTTGGTAGCGAGCGTGCCGATGGTGATGATCTGCGAGACCTGTTCGCGTCCGTACTTTTCGGTGACGTACTGGATGACGGCGCCGCGTCCGCGGGTGCAGAAGTCGACGTCGATATCAGGCATGCTGATACGTTCGGGGTTGAGGAAGCGCTCAAAGAGCAGGCCGTACTGGAGCGGATCGATGTCGGTGATCTGCATGGCGTAGGCCACCATGCTGCCGGCGGCCGAACCGCGGCCAGGCCCGACGGGGATGTCTTTGACGCGGGCGAAGCGGATGAAGTCCCAGACGATGAGGAAGTAGCCGGAGAACTTCATCTTCTGGATCATTTTGATTTCGCGATCCAGGCGCTCGGAGTATTCGGCGAGTTCGTGTTTGAGGGTGCCGGCGCGGCGCATGGCTTCGAGGCGGCTGCGGCGTTTTTCGAAGCCCTGGCGGGCGACGTATTCAAAATAGGTGTCGATGGAGTGGTCGGGCGGGACGTCGAACTTCGGAAACGGGTTGGTGACGCTTTCGAGCTTGATGTTGCAGCGCTCGCTGATGTCGTAGGTGCGGTCGAGCGCGTCGGGGATTTCGCCGAACAGTTCCAGCATCTCGTCCTTCGACTTGATGTAGAAGGCGGGATGATCGAACTTCATCCGGTTGGGGTCGCTGATGCTTTTTCCGGTCTGGATGCAAACCATGATCTCCTGCACTCTTGCGTCTTCTTTACGTAAGTAGTGGGAGTCGTTGGTGGCAACCATGGGGATGCCTGTTTCTTGAGACAACTGCTTTACGAGCGGGATGACTTTGTAATCGAGATCGATCTTATGATCTTGAATCTCAAGGAAAAAGTTATTCTTTCCGAACATGTCGGAATAGTTGTAGGCGATCCGCTTGGCATCTTCGTAGCGGTCGCCGATGAGGGTTTCGTTGATGTCGCCTTTGAGGCAGGCGGACATCGCGATGAGCCCTTTGGAGTGCTGGGCGAGGAGGTCCTTGTCAATACGAGGTTTGTAGTAGAAGCCTTCGAGGTAGGCGGAGGAGACCAGTTTGACGAGGTTCTTGTAGCCTTCCTGGTTTTCGCAGAGCAGGACGAGGTGGTTGTAGCGGTTATCGGTTTCGGACTTCTTCTTGCGGTCGGATTGCGCGACGTAGACCTCGCAGCCGAGGATGGGCTTGATGCCCTTGGCCTTGGCCTTGGTGTAGAACTCGACTGCTCCGAAGAGGTTGCCGTGATCGGTCATGGCGATGGACGGCATTTTCTGCTCGGCCACGACGTCCATGAGCTGGCCGATTTCGCAGGCTCCGTCGAGCAGAGAGTAGTCGGTATGGCAGTGAAGGTGTACGAATGGAACGTTCGACATCGGGAATTACCAGTATAGACCGAGTGGGCGCGGGTGGGGATCAAAATTGATTGCCCGAAGCTCCTGAATGGCCTCATAATAGACCCATGGGCGCACTCCCGGTTACAAAGCTGACTCCCGAAGAATACTTCGCGATGGACGATGTCGCCGAAGGCCGACTGGAATACCACGATGGCGAAGTTTTTCCTGTTGTGGCGGCGACACCGCAGCACGCATTGATTCTGGTCAGTACTTCGTCTTGTTTGGCCATACGGCTGAAGGGTGGACCGTGCGTAGCAGGGGCTCAGTTTCGCGTTCGAACTACTGCCCGCAACTATGTAGTGCCTGACATCGCGATTGTTTGCGGCGGTTTGATCATGGCCACCGATGCCAAGGACGCCGTTACAAACCCCAAAGTGATCGTCGAAATCCTGTCCCCCTCAACCGATGATTTCGATCATGGCGGAAAGTTCGCCCTGTACCGTGAACTCGAATCATTCACCGACTACATCCTCATCGCGCAGGACAAGCCCAAGGTGGAGGTCTTTCACAAAGAGGCCCCGAACCAATGGCTTCTCTCGATCCATGACGGTCTGGACGCCGATATTCGTATCGAATCACTCGGCATCGAGATCCCCGCGCATGAGATTTACGCGGGGATTGAGTTTGCTGCAACAGACCCTGCGTAGGGCATTGTCGCCAGCGGCAGTTTACATTTCCGTGCTGTGCTCCGCCGACGCGGCCTTAATCATGCCGCGCTGGATGTCGAGTTTTTGGCCGCTTTCGTACTCTTCTTTGAGGCGTTTGAGAGCGTAGCCGACTACGTCGCGATGGTGCAGTTTATGCCCGACGTCCACTTTGCTCAATTCGAGCCAAAGCTCGTGCACCAGTTCGATGTCCTCCGGCCAGAGGCGCGGCGGGTGCGGTCCCAGGTTCAGGAAGGTGGACGCTTCGTCGCCATCGGGGACGATTTCGAGCGAGATCGAAGGCCTTGGCTGAGGGAGATTTTCCCAGTGCCTGCCGACTTCGTGGGCCTGTTCCTGGAGCGTACCGCGCGGCGATGTACCGAGGACGATGCGCGAGGAGCCGAGCCTGGCGGCCGTCTGGACTAGCACTTCGAGTGGATCTTTGCCGGGGACGACGAGCAGCTTCACCGGCTTGCCGGCCTTTTCGGCCACGGTGACAACGTGCGAGAACACTTCGGTTTCGCGGTCGGCAAAGATCTGATCGGTGGTCCAATCCTCGTCATCAACCATGCGGCGAACAGAGACGACCACGATATCGAGCTTGGTGGTATCGGTCTTTTCCAGGATGCGCTTCAGGTGCATCAGGCGGTGCGGGTTGCGAACGGCAACGAGCACGTTGGCGGGGCGGACGTCGAGGGTTTCGGCTGACACATCCTCGTTCTGATCGAGCTTGAACTTTTCGTGCGAGGCGTCCTCATGGGTGACCTTCATGCGTCGGCGGTTCAACAGTTCCGTAATTTCAAACATCGTGAAGAACAGCAGCGTAAATGCGATGCCGGAGATGGTGGCCACCTTCTTGGTGAGCACATTAATGATAGAGAGCGAAAACAGGGCGAGGGTGATCAGGCCGAGTCCTACCGGGATCTCATGGCCGCCCATCCTGAAGTTCATCGGCACTTTCCATTCGCGCGCGCCGGGCATCTTGAAGCGCAGCACCAGGACCGAGAGTGACTTCATGGAGAAGCTCATCACCACGCCGAATGCGTAGGCCTCGCCCAACATCATAATGTCGCCGCGCGAAACGACGATGGTGAAGATCTGCAGGATGACGATCAGGTTGATGACGCGATGGGTGGTGCCGAACTTCTTGTGCGGGATGCGCAGCCAGCTGGGCAGGACGCCGTCTTCGGCCACGCGGTTCAACACGCCATTGGAGCCAATGATGGCGGTGTTGACTGCGCCGGCCAGGATGAGGGCACCGACGACAACGACGAAGGCATGGAAAGCCAACCTTACCTCGATCGGACCCGCAAGGTTCATGGCCAGACCGCCGATCAGGTTATCGAGCGACTTGGCACGCTCGGCGTCCGGAATCAGCATCACGGCGAAGAAACTGACCAACGAAGTGAACACCAGCGAGTAGACGAAGATCACGAAGCCGGCCTTTTCCAGATTCTTCAACTTGGGATGGGCGATTTCGCGGTTCACCTGGGCCAGCGACTCTTCGCCCGACATTGCCAGCAGCGAGTGCCCCAGGCCGACCAGCACCGCAATCGCCGGGAAGGCCGTGACGAAGCCAACCGGCAGCCAACCGAGGCTCTCTTTGTTCAGCCGCAGATTTTCGACAAACGGCAGAGGCACCGGCTGGTAGCCATGGGCGGCAATTGTATAGAGGCACCAGATGATCAGCATCACGACCATCACGGTGGTGATCTGCATGATGCGCAGCGCCTTGTGGCTGGACTCCTCGATGCCTATTACGTTCTGCCGCCAGAAGTAGGCGGTAACGGCCACGGCGAAGAGCACGGCAAACCAGTTCGGATCGACCACCTGAGGCCTGTGATAGAAGTGCTCGGCGGTTTCGTTGATGAGGCCCGCCATGTACAAGCCGGCCGAGACGCCGCTGATAGGGCCGGTAAGAATGTAATCGAACATCAGGGCCGAGACGGAGAACTTGGCCATCGTCCCGCCCATCGCCTCATGCACCACCCGATAGACGCCGCCGCGGACAAACATGCTGCAGCTTTCGACGTAGACGGCGCGCACGGCATAGCTGAACAGCATGATGCCGAGGATGAACCAGGGAGCGGCCTTGCCGATCGCCTGCTCGGCGATGCCGCCGGCGTAATAGGCCGAGGAGGCCAGATCAGAGAGAACGATCGCCGCTGCCTTCCAGAAACTGATAAAGGAAAGCATGGCAGTGGAAGCGACAACAACGCGCTGCGTCGTCACCCCATTAGAAATGTTGGGATTCAAACAAAACCTCTTTCGCGCCGTCCCACGGGTTTGGGCTGCGGCTCTTCAATTTGCCTGCGAGGTTAGCTGTCGGGCTAGGGCTGAAAAGTACCCTTCCTGGTTTCTGCCAGGATGCGCCCCAATTGCTTGGGTCCCCCGCCGTCTCGTTGAGACGTTCGGCAATTACAAATTAACATAGGCTTTCATGAAATTCAAGAGGCGCGCGACTGACGGCGAAAAAAGAATCGACTCGAGTGCGAATTTTCTCTTGTGGTTTCGCAATCCAAAGTGACGGGCCATTCCAAGGCGCCGCAAATCAATCTTGACATTTCGGAGGAATCTTATGTTTCGAGCAGCAGCAGTCGTGTGTCTATTCGCCAGTTCATTGGCCTATGGGCAGAACTATCTGAGTTTTGTGTCGTCGACAGGAAATGATGCGAACAACTGCACGGCATCCTATCCGTGCGCCACCATAGTGGGCGCGTACAACAAAACAAACCTGGGAGGTGCAATCCACGCACTGAGCAATGGCGACTTCGGGAGCCTGACGATAGGCAAGTCCATCACCATCGATGGCGATGGCTATCGCATGCGCATGAGCCAGATTCTGCTTGACGCAACGGCGCAAACGATCATCTTGCGCAACATCACGGTCGACAATGTCTCGTCTGGTGGCGCCGCGCTCACCGGCGTCCTGCGTAGCGGTCTCTTCTTCTCGACCTCGACTTTGATCGTGGAAAGAGCAACTTTTTCCGGGAACGGATCAGGTCAGCTGATGTCGATCGGCATGGGCTCCGGCGGAGCGGTCTACATGACGGACGTCACGCTGCTCACCAGCGGCGCCGCGAGCATTGGCGCCTACAATGCGATCGCGGGCACGGTATGCAATGTTTACCTTACCCGATTTACGACGGAGGCCATGTCGACCGACGGAATGGACATCGATACCTGCAGCGCCGAGATTAAGGACTCCATTTTTCGTGGCGCCGGCCATACAGGACTGTACCTTTCCTCGAACTATGGCAATGCCAGTGCTTTTATCAAGAACAGCGTGTTCAGTGGCAACCAGACGGGACTGCAGACTGTATACAGCAGCGCCTACACCACTTCCGTAAAACTGGACGGAAACACCTTCACGGGAAACACCACCGGCATTTCGGCTGGTCCCGGAACCTCGGTTGTTTCGTTCCGCACGAATGCCTTTGCGAACAACGGCACAGACGGCGCGCCGGCACTGACTACTTCGTATCGTTAGGGGAATCCGATGAAACCATTGATTTCCGTCATTGCCGCGCTGTGTTTATCAGGGGCCGCACAGACTGCCCCTCTCTTCACGCAGACGCCGCCGAATCTCAACTCCTACGATATGGTGGATTCCCGCATCGCGGACGTTTTCACCATCTCATTAAACTCCACACTGAGTAACATCAGCTTCTGGTATCAGGCCCAGTATCAAACGGACTTGAGCAACGCCTCATGGGCCATCTACAGGGATTCCGGCGGCACACTCGGCAGCCTGGTGGGAACGGGGAGCGCCACGGTAAGCTCTTCCGTTGATACCAATGCCTACCTGGCTACGTTCGCCGTGCCGAGTCTGGCGCTTTCGATCGGCTCCTACTGGCTGGAACTGCATGGCGGCACCGCGTTGAATGACGATAACGGTGGGCTGGCTGTTTATTGGGAAGCGGTGGACGACACCGGCGCTGCCAGCGCACTAGCGAACGCTTCGCTTGGGCTGCCGAATGCGGCGATCAATACCAGCGGGTACAATCAGTACGCGTTTGTGCTGGATGGGACGAGCGGCCCGGCAGTGCCGGAGCCTGCGTCCTGGGCGATGGCGCTAGGAGGGGCCGGGGTCCTGCTGGCCCGGCGCCGGCGGTCCGTGTAGTACAGCCGCTGGCATGTATACTCAAAGTAGATACCTATGCGCAATGAGTCTACTATCTCGAAGTGGGGAAACAGCCTTGCTGTGAGGATTCCTCTGGCGATGGCGAAAGAGGCCGGCCTGCGTGAAGGTGACAGTGTCGTGATGGGCCTCAATAGCGACCGGGCTATCGTTTTGCAGCCGGCGGCGAGAAAGTACGAATTGATGGAACTGGTCTCGAAGATCACTCCCGAGAACCGTCATGGCGAGACGGACTGGGGTGCTCCGCTGGGTGGGGAGTCCTGGTGAAGTCAGGCTTCGTGCCGGATACTGGCGATTTGGTCTGGTTGACATTTGATCCGCAGGCTGGCCGGGAACAGGCTGGGCGGCGTCCCGCGCTGGTTCTTAGCCCGAAATCCTACAACGCAAAATCCGGCCTGGCACTGGTATGCCCAATCACAAGCCAAGTCAAAGGCTATCCTTTCGAGGTGTCTGTACCGTGCGGAATTGGGATAACTGGCGTGATTCTGGCCGATCATGTAAAGAACGTCGACTGGAAAGTCCGGGGCGCCGAACTGCTTGGTTCCTGCACACAGGAGGCCGTGGTGGAAGTGCGGGCGAAGTTGGCAGTGCTGCTTGGCTAGCAGGCCACATTCTTCGCCACATCAGCCAAATCACGAGTCAGCCGATAAGGACTTCGATCTATTTGGATGAGAACCTCCGCTGGTATCCCCTACCTGCGAATCATCGTCAGGGAAAGCGGCCTTGCGCCGCAGAGCACTTCGTAGACGCGTCCGGTGGATCAATCGGGTATTGCGCGCGTTCAAAGCTTTCCACCAGGCCCAGTAACACATCCAGCTTGTCGCCATTGCAAGTGCCTGCCGCCGAACCCCAAAGCCGCTCAATTTCACGCAGGGCCGCATCGTGATCCTCAGAGCTTCTGACAGGTTTTATCGCCATGGGTAGTTTTGCAGGCCTCCTTTGAAGGGATGTCGTGTGTAGGGACGCAGCAAGCTACGTCCCCGCAGCGGCTGTCTCGATTAACTCCTACTGCAAGTGAGCAGGCTGCAGTGCGCTAAAATAGAATCTCAACCACATTACGCGGTAACTAATGACACAGAAAATTCGATCGACGACCGTCCTTTGCGTCCGCCGCAATGGCAAGGTCGTCATGGCGGCTGACGGACAAGTAACCTTCGGCCAGGAAGTCTTGAAATCTTCCGCAAAGAAACTACGGCGTCTCTATAACAATAAGGTCGCAGCGGGCTTTGCCGGCTCCACGGCAGATGCGTTCAGCCTGTTCGCACGCTTCGAAGCCAAGCTGGAACAGCACTCGGGGAAGATCGACCGCAGCGCAGTCGAACTGGCCAAGGAGTGGCGTACGGACAAAGTACTGCGACACCTCGAAGCCCTGCTGCTGGTGGCCGACCTCGACAAGACCTACATCCTGAGCGGCAACGGCGACGTCATCGAGCCTGATGAACAGGTCGCAGCCATTGGCTCAGGCGGCCCGTTCGCCAAGGCCGCTGCTACAGCGCTCATCGAAAACACAAAGCTCAGCGCGCGCGAAATCGTGGAAAAATCCATGGAGATCGCGGGCAAGATCTGCATCTACACCAACCTGAATCTCACCTTTGAGGAGCTTGGTTGATGGTCATCTATCTCCCCACACAAACCAACGAAGAGACGCCGCTGCTTGACGAATTGACGCCGCGCGAGATCGTTCGCGAGTTGGACAAGTACGTCATCGGACAGGCCGACGCCAAGCGCGCGGTCGCCATCGCGCTGCGTAACCGCGTCCGCCGCCAGAAACTGGAACCGGAGATGGCCGAGGATGTGATGCCCAAGAACATCCTCATGATCGGGCCCACCGGAGTGGGCAAAACCGAAATTGCCCGCCGCCTCGCACGCCTTGCCAACTCGCCGTTCCTGAAAGTGGAAGCGAGCAAGTTCACCGAAGTCGGCTACGTCGGGCGCGACGTGGAGAGCATGATCCGCGACCTCGTCGAAATCGCTATCGACATGGTGCGCGAAGAGCGGCTCGATGAAGTCGCTGACCGCGCCGAAAAGAACGCCGAAGAGAAACTACTCGATCTGCTGATGCCGCCGCAGCCCGAAGGCTCGGAATCAGTGGAGCGCACGCGCGAAAAACTGCGCGAGAAGTTGCGCGAAGGCAAGCTCGATGACCGGTCCGTAGAGATCGACGTCAAAGAACGCGGCCCGTCGTTTGAGATCGCTACCAACGCCCCGTTTGAAGAGATGGGGATGGATATCAAAGAGATTCTGCCGTCGTTGTTCGGCCAGCGTTCGCGCAAGCGGAAGCTGAAGGTTGCCGAAGCGATGGAGTACCTGATCCAGGAAGAGGAGCAGAAGCTCATCGACATGGACCAGGTGACGCGCGTGGCAATTGAACGCGTGGAAAAGAACGGCATCATCTTCCTGGACGAGATCGATAAGATCGCCGGACGCGAAGGCGGCCACGGTCCAGACGTCAGCCGCGAAGGCGTGCAGCGCGACATTCTGCCGATCGTGGAAGGCACCACAGTCAACACGCGCTACGGTTTTGTGCGAACGGATCATATCCTATTTATCGCCGCCGGCGCGTTTCACGTTTCGAAGCCGAGCGACATGATCCCTGAACTGCAAGGACGGTTCCCGATCCGCGTGGAGCTGAAGTCGCTGACCGAAGGCGATTTCATCCGCATCCTGAAAGAGCCGAAGAATGCGCTGATCAAACAGTACATGGCGCTGATGGACACCGAGGGCATCAAGCTCACGTTTGCGGAAGAGTCGCTGGAAGAGATTTCGCGCTACGCCGCGAAGGTCAACGAACAGGCCGAAAACATTGGTGCGCGGCGGCTGCATACCATTATGGAAAAGCTGCTCGAAGAGATTTCGTTCGAAGGTCCGGATCTGAAGAAGAAGACCGTGCGGATCGATCGAGCCTATGTGCAGAAGCAACTGGCGGCGATTGTGAAGGATCAGGACCTCAGCCGTTACATCCTGTAATCGACTATGCCTCACGTCGCAATTCCAAGCCGCGCCGCGACCATCAGGTGGTGTGAAGAACAGGCGAAACCGCCTGTTCCACCTTCGAAAACACTGGACTTCCGGTGGTGGGACAGGCGGTTTCGCCTGTCCGTTCTTGGCATAGCCCTGATCCTCACCGGCTGCGGCTACGTCGGCGATCCACTGCCCCCAGCCCTCAACATTCCACTGCAAATCAAAGACCTGAGCGCCGTGCAGCGGGGCAACAAGCTAATCGTCGGCTTCTCGATTCCGGCCAAGACCACCGAAGGCCTGCCGGTAGTCTCCGTAGAAGAAGTACAGGTGATCGCCGGCCCGAACGATGCCGCTCAGTTTAACGTGGATGTGTGGGCAGCAACGGCACGTCACCTGAAGACCGACAAACTCAAGCCCGGCCCGGTAGACATCGTGGAACCGATCGCAGGTTGGCAAAACAAAGAAGTCATCGTTGCCGTGAGGCTGGTGAATCACAAAGGCCGCGCATCGCAATGGTCGAACCTCGTGATCGTGCCCATCGTTGCCCCGCCCGTGGTTCCCGCCAACATCAAAGCCGAAGCAACCCTGGAAGGTGTGCGCCTCACGTGGACCGCATCCGGCGCGACCTCCTACCGCATCTTCCGCGGCAATGAAGATCTCGCCAAAACAGACAAGGCGGAATACCTCGATAAAGACACGCAGTTCGGCAAGGAGTACGTCTACACCCTGCAGGCCGCGATGAAGGCCGGCGAGACCGAAGCGGAGAGCGAACTTTCTGCACCGCTCACCTTCACGCCGCGCGATACCTTCCCACCGGCGACACCGTCGGGCGCCTCGGCGATCGCCGGAACCACCACCATCGAGCTCAACTGGGAACGCAACACAGAAGCCGATTTCAAGAGCTACCGCGTGTACCGCGCAGGCACCACCGGCGACTTCGCAGTGATCGCCGATAACGTGGAAGCGCCGGCGTTCAGCGACCGCGCCATCAAGGCCGGTACGGCCTATCGATATGCAATAACCGCAGTGGATCAGACCGGCAACGAAAGCCCAAAATCCAACGTAGTGGAGATAACCGCCCCATGACAAAACATATTCGATTCTCACTCAACCGCAATGCGGACCCGACAACACCGGACAGTTCCTCACTGGCCCGATACGGCGTGCTGGAAGGCGACACCGTCATCGAAACCGAAGAGCCCTGGGATACAGAAGGGATCGCCGAACACGCCCTGGCGGACATCAAACTGCTTCCCGCCTGTTGGCCGACCAAGATCGTGTGCGTCGGCCGCAACTATGCCGACCATGCGAAGGAGTTGGGGAATGCGGTTCCCACCGAGCCGCTGATCTTCATGAAGCCGCTTTCGTCACTGATCGCGCACGGAGACGACATCATCGCGCCCTCCATTTCGCAACTGGTGAGCTTCGAGGGCGAACTGGGACTGGTGATCGGACGCAGTGCGCGCAACATCGCCGCCGCCGACTGGCAGCGCTACGTATGGGGTTACACCTGCGTCAATGACGTGACCGCTCGCGACCTGCAGAAGAAGGACGGACAGTGGACTCGCGGCAAAGGCTTCGACACCTTTTGCCCAACCGGGCCGTATGTAGTGCCCGCCTCCGAGGTGGATTTCAAGACGCTGCGCGTGCAGACCTTCGTCAACGGCGAAGTGAAGCAGGATGGACCGGTGAGCGATATGATCTTCGATCCCGGTGCTATACTCGCTTTTGTCACCAGGTTTATGACGCTGGAAGCTGGCGACCTGATCGCTACTGGCACGCCTCCGGGCGTGGGTCCGATTGTCCCTGGAGATACGGTCCGCGTACATATTGAGGGAGTAGGAACCCTGGAGAATCGAGTCAAACATGAAAATCTTTCTTGACACCGGCAATCTCGAAGAACTGAAAACCGCCGCCCAATGGGGGATCGTTGACGGCGTAACCACAAACCCTTCGCTCATCGCGAAGGAAGGCAAGAAACTGGAAGACCAGATCGCGGCGATCTGCGACATCATTGACGGAGACATCAGCGCGGAAGTGGTCTCCACCAAAGCCGCGGAGATGATCACCGAAGGGCGTAAGCTGGCCAAGATCCACAAGAACGTCGTGGTGAAGGTGCCGCTAACGCGCGATGGCATCATGGCCTGTTCCACGTTGAGCAAGGAAGGCATCCGCCTCAACGTTACTCTGTGCTTTTCCGCGGGCCAGGCATTACTGGCGGCGAAGGCCGGCGCGTATATCATCAGCCCGTTCGTGGGCCGCATTGACGATATCGGCGGCAATGGCCTGGACCTGATCCGTCAGATCTGCACCATCTATAAGAACTACGGCTATAAGACGCAAGTCCTGGCCGCATCCCTGCGCACGCCGCCGCACGTGATCGATTCGGCGCTGGCGGGCGCGCACATCGGCACCATGCCGTTCAAGGTGCTCGACATGTTGTTCAACCATCCGCTGACCGACAAGGGACTCGACCAGTTCCTCAAGGACTGGGCAAAGGTGTTCGAGCCGGGTAAATGAATCTGCAGTTAGTTTTGCTCGCCGGTCTGTCCGTGTTTCTGCTGGCGGCGGGCTGTGTTATTTTATTCCGCGTGCGGCGCGATCCCAACGAGCGTGAGAAGCGCCGCCGCATGACTGTCGCGCGGCACGGCCGGATGGGCGAGGCCATGGTGACGGATGTGAGCGAAAGCAACCTCCATTACACCTACTCCATCGCGGGCGTTGCGTATCATACGGCGCAGGATGTCGATAGTCTGCGGCCTCTGTTGCCGGAAGATCTTGCGACGCTGATCGGCAACGCGCATATGAAGTATATGATCAACAATCCGGGGAACTCCATCATCATCAGCGAACTTTGGAGCGGGTTGAAAAAGGAGATAAACAAGAAATGAAGAAATGGATGTTGGCCCTCGTGGCCGTTGCAATGTTGTCTGCGTTCGCCGCCAATCAGTTCGGCAAACCGAAGAGTGTGATCCACGTCGTAACCGTGAAGTGGAAGGCCGGAACCACGCCGGAGCAGATTAAAGCTGCGGTGGATGGCGTGGAAAAGGTCGCCTCTGAATATGCAGGCATCAAGAACGTCTGGACCAAGACCCTTAAAGTGCAGGGCGAAGGCTATTCCAACGCTTTCGTCATGGAGTTCAAAGACGCCGCTGCACTCAAGGCTTATACGGACAGCCCTGCCCAGAAGAAGTGGTACGAAGTGTACCTCCCGATCCGTGAACAGAGCACCACGCACGACATCACCAACTAATCCTGGCAAAAGGTGGGACAGGCGGTTTCGCCTGTCCTCATCCTCGAACCCAAGGTGGGGGACGTAGCTTGCTGCGTCCCCCACCCCCCGCTCCCTCCTACAAGAAGAACCGAACCCCCAGTTGTACCAGCCGCGAGAAGTTCGTCTGCGTCGTTATCTTTCCAAACGCCGGACTGGCGATGTTCGTATTCGGCGCGCCGAACAATGGCGTGTTCGTGAAGTTCAACGCCTCTGCCCGAAACTGCACCTTCAGCCTTTCCCTCACCGCATAAGTCTTGAAGACAGACACATCCCAGTTCACCATCCCCGGACCGCGCATGGAGATTCTGGGAGCCACATTCCCGAAGCTGAACTGCGGTGCGATCGAGAACGCGGCGGGATTGAGGTAGCCATCCAGTCTCTCATTGAATGGCTTGTCCACCACCGGCGATACACCGGTAGCATTGGGCCTCATCGCCGCCGCGCCGATAACGCTGTTGTCGTTGTTCTGCGTCACCGCCAGCGGGTATCCCGATTGCATCGAGCCCACCGCATTCACCGCCCAGCCGCCGGCAATCAGATCGAGCATGCGATTCGAGTTCAGCAACCGCTTGCCCTTTCCGAACGGCAGTTCAATCGTTGAGGCAATTGAAAGCCGGCTGGGGATGTGAGTCGCGGCCAGGCCATACTCAGCCTCGGGATCATAGGCGTTTTGCGGAGTCGCGCCGAGTCCCGTGTTCTGCGATTTTGTGTACGTCGCCAGCACGGTGATGCCCTGCGCGAAGCGGCGCGAGGCTTTGAGATAGAGCGCATGATACACCGCGTGCCCCACATCGCTATCGGTAATCGAAATCGTCGCGAACTGAGGGAACGGCCTCAGCAGTTGCGACCGTGCAATGGTCGAACTTCCCACCGCTAGAGTACCGCCATTCAGGTACATAGGATTCGGTACGCTCTGATTCAATGCGGCGCCCAGAGACAGAGAGGCTACGGCCAACTGATTCAGGTTCAGCGTCTGGGCCAGATTCAGGCTCTTGGAACCGATGTAGCCGCCGGAGAGCACCAGTCCACCCGGCGCCTGTCGCTGCACATCGAGCGAGTATTGTTGAATCGAGCCTGCCGAACGCGCCTTCCAGTTGGGAACGGAAAGCGATTGCCCAATCCCCGCCAACCCGCGCGCTGAATTCCCGGCGGCCTTCAGCAAGCCGCCTGGAAAAGGATTTTCGAGCGTGGCCGATGGCGTGAAGTTGTTGTCATTGGAAGCGACGATGGGCGTGGTCTGGGAGTAGCCAAGCGTCGACTGCGCGGAGAAGGTCGCGGGCGCCCAGAACAGGCCGTAACCGCCGCGGATCACCGTCTTGCTGTTCACTTGATACGCGACGCCGGCGCGCGGACCGAACTTGGTGTTCAGCGGATCGCCGGCCATCGTCCCATTGCCATCCACTCCGGCATAGAGCAACGATCCGAAGATCTTCGGATCGGCGACTGTCTTCTGCAGCGGGCTTGCGATGGCAGGATCGAAGCCGATAATGAAGTTGTTATCGCGATCCTGCGGAGCCGTCTCGTGTTCATAACGCAGCCCGAAGTTGACGGTCAACTTCGGCGTCAGGCGCCAGTCATCCTGCACAAAGATGCCGTAGTAGTGGATGAAGTTGAAGAAGTTGGCGCCGATCGTCATGTCGCCACTGGTAGGCGTGCCAAGCAGCAGCGACGCCAGACCGGCGCCCGTCCCCAAGGTCGAAGTGCGCGGAGTCGCCCTGGTGAACACATCGGAGAAGGCGAAGTTGCTGGGCCCGCTGGTGGGCTTGCGGTCGCTCTTGATAGTGCGCCAGTCGAAGCCGGTCTTGATGCTGTGCTTGCCGACGAACTTCGATAAGGTCACGTTCAGATTCCGCGAGGATTGAATACTGAACGTGGTTGCGGCGCCACCGTAGCTGTTCAACGAATCGACGGCGATGCTCGGAAACGAAGGCGTTGGAATGAGCGACGTATAGGCGCTGGAAAAGCCCAGCTTCGCAAGATCGAAGCCCTGGCTCAGCGGAGAGGTGAAGTTAGGAAACCGGTTGAAGCCATAGCGCGCGGAGATCACCGTGGTGGAGCTGGGCGTGAATGTAGAATTGAGCTGCGTGGCGTCGACCTTGCGCCGCAGAATTCCCTGATTTGGTGACGCGATATTGCTGAACCACCGATTGCCGGGCTCCTGGCTTCCATAGTGGAGATAGGAGGCCGAGGCGCGCCACCAGTGGAACAGTTCATGGTCGCCCTTCCATGTCGTCTGGTCCGCTCGATTGGAGGCCGGAACGGTGGCGTCAAAGTTGGGGTCGCCATAGAACTGCCCTTTCACGTTAGGCGCCGGGTAATAAGAGGCCAGTGCCAGGCCGATCTTGCTCAGCCTCTCCGCGGGCAAAACATTTCCCGGGAAGGGCGTGCGGACGCCGGCTGACGTGGTGGTGTTGGGATCGTAGATCAACTGGCGCGTTCCCGTGCGCGAAAGAGTCTGCGAGAAATCGCCGACGCGCTCCAGCGCGGTTGGCACGGAGATTCTGGTTCCCGCAGATTCCGTCTGGCGGTAAGCTTCGCCAGTGATCCAGAAGAACGTACGATTGCGCCCGTCGTAGACTTTCGGAATGCGGATGGGCCCGCCGAACGATCCGCCATAGTTGCGGAAGGGCTGCTCGATAATCGGCGTCCCAGCCCGATTGGAAAAGAAGTTGTTGGCCAGCCAGGGAGTCTCGCGCATGTAGCCGAAGGCGCTGCCTCGCACCTGATTGGTGCCCGAACGCATGAAGGTATTGAAGGTGCCGCCACCGGTGCGGCCCATCTCCGCATCGTAAGTGTTGGCCTGGACCTTCACCTCTTCCACCGCTTCCGGCGACGGAATGATCACCGCCTGATTGCTGGAATCGGTGATGGAGATTCCGTCAAGCGTGTAGTTGTTGCCGCGCACCGGTCCGCCGGCGATGGAGATGGAGGACGATCCGCTCTGATCCTGCATGCGGTTGAATTTCGGATTGCCGTTCTGCACGACCGATTCCGAGAGCTTGGAGAGGATGAACGGATTCCTGCCCAGATTGGGAAGATCGAGTAGTTTCTGCCGGTCCACCACCGTGCCGGTGGACGCATTGGCGGTTTCCAGATCGGCCACATCGGCCGTGACGTTCACCTGCTCGGTGACCTGCCCCAGTTCCATGCGAAAGTCGATCGTGACCGCGGCCTGCGTCGCCACAACAACTCCGCGCCGGTCCAGTTTTTTGAAGCCCGGCGATTCCGCGATCACTGAATAGGTGGCGGGATTGACCGCGGCGAAGGTGTACTCGCCTTCGCTGTTGGTGATGGTCGCGCGGAGGATCGACGTTCCATCGTCGACAAGGGAGATCTTTGCGATGGCGACGGCTCTTCCATCGGGATCGACAATACGGCCACGCAACGAGGCCTGAAAGCCTTGCGCATGGAGGACGCCTGCGCAAAGCGTGAATAGACAGAGGTATCTCATGAGGTCTCCTGAAGTCTGAACGATCGACGAGGAGCAACTTGGCGGTGGTGGGGTCCGACTGGGGAATTCAGCCCGGCGCCTTAAGGTAACGGCGCCGGGCAAAGGACTACTGGGGCAAACTCAGACATCCCGAATATCGATCAATGGTGGGACAGGCGGTTTCGCCTGTCCGCTCCCTAACTAAGCGCTCAATACCTTCTCAAACGCGACCTTGAACTTGTTCATCTCTTCCATGGTGCCGATGGAGACGCGCACCCGCTCCGGCCAGATCGGCCACGTTCTGCCGATGTAGACCTTGTGCTTGCCGATGGCCTCATTCACCTGCTGGCCGGTCATGCCTTTGACCGTCATCATGAAGAAGTTGGTCTCTGACTTGATGTAGTCGATACCCTTCTTATCGAGGAACGCAAACGTATCTTCGCGAACCTTCTTGTTGATGGCGCGCCGCTCCGAAACAAGTCCCGCAACGCGCAGGCTCGCCGCGGCGCACGCCATGCCGGTGATGGGCAACATGCCGTTGGAGCCGAAGCCGCGCAGTTTGGCCAACAGATCGGGCCGCGCGATGGCGCAACCGGCGCGGATGCCGGCCATGCCGTAGGCTTTCGAGAAGGTACGCAGCACGATCACGTCTTTATCCTGCGCGACGAGATCGGTGCAGGTCTTGGCGGAATCGGAGAAGTGGATGTAGGCCTCATCCACAACCACCACGGCGTCCTTCTTTTTATTCGCCAGCAGGAATTCGATATCCTTGCGCATCGTGACCGTGCCGCTGGGGTTATTCGGATTGCAGACGTAGTAGGCGCCGGCATTGGGGTCGGCCTTCACCATCGCTTCCACGTCGTGCGAGAAGTCGGCACGCAGCGGCACGCGGACAACTTTCGATCCAATGTAGGCCGGAGCGCCGCCGCCGTAGCCGGGGTTGGCCATCGTCCAACTCCGGGTGGGCGAGGTGAAGGCGCACGCGGAGGCGGTCAGCACCGGGCTCGACCCGGCGGATGCGAACACGTAGTCGGTCTTCACACCCTCGGTCTTCGCGACCATCTCAGTGAAATCGGCAGCTTCGCCAGTGGGTGAATAGCGGCCACCGAGCGGGGCCACTTTGTAGATCGCTTCCAGGCCTTCCTTGCAGGGGCCGAGCGGATTTTCGTTCGAGGTGATGCGGACGGCGTCCGGGTCCATCGGGCGGCGCATGCCGCCGGAGCGCCTGTTCATGCGCTCTTCGACCTCTTGGGCCATGGTGAATTCGTTATAGAACGGCAGGGCTGCCGCTGCTGTCAGAAGGCTGGAAATGCGGCCGAGGTGCCGCCGCGAGAAGCCCTTTTGCAAAAGGGACTCGGCTTGTTTGCTGGAAATGGACATGGAAATCTCCTACGGTGTGGACCGGTCAAGTGAAGTTGGTTTGGGGTTGAACGGCGCGTAGGGACTGGGCGTCGCTGGTGATACAAGGCTCTCTGCCAGGAGCCCCCCGGAGAGGAAAACGGCAGCGAAACGGTGCGGCGCGTTTTATCGGGTACAGGCAATCCTAGCCCGGAATTGAAAATGAGTCAAGAAAAAACGGAATTAGCGCTCAGCAGTTCATCGCACCAACGCCTGTGGGGGCAGGATGGAAATCTGCGCGGCGATTGGCAATCGCCGCACTGCGGCGGCCGATTTCCAATCGGCTGCAGGCTACCAGCCTGCCCCACCCGCTGCGCAAGAGTGACAGTGCAGCAGCTATAGTGACTACAGGAGGCAACGCTTGTTCGTAATTCTTCTATTGCTCACCAGCGCCTTCGGAGCGGAGCTTCCGCGCGACGACGGATACCGCGGCATCTGGTACTTCAACCAGCCCACCAAAGACCAGTATGTCTACAAGTACAGCGGCGGCTTCGCGACCTATCCGCAGCAGCAGTCGCCGATCGCGATTTACGCGGCCGCGGTCGACAAGACCTTCTTCGTCTACGGCGGCACGGTCACCGGCAAGCAGGAACTGCTGCACATGGTCTCCTACTACGACCATCGCACCGGCATGGTTCCCCGTCCCGTGATTCTGGCGAACAAGCAGACCGACGACGCGCACGACAATGCCGTGATGTCGATCGATAACGAAGGCACCATCTGGATCTTCTCCAACGCCCACGGCGCGTCGCGGCCGGCCTATATCTGGCGCAGCGACAAGCCCTATTCGATCGACGGCTTCACCCTACAGGTCACCACCAACTTCAGCTACGGCCATCCGTGGTTCATCCCGGGGCGCGGCTTTCTGTTCCTCCACACGATCTACCAGGAAGGTAAGCGAAACCTGTTCTGGGCCACCAGTACCGACGGCAAAGCGTGGACCGAACCCGCTCCGCTGGCGCGCATGGACATGGGCCACTACCAGGTGACCACGCAGCGCGGCAACCGCGTGGCCACGGTGTTCAACTATCACCCCACGCCGCTGGGGCTGAATGCGCGGACCAACCTCTACTACCTGGAAACTTCGGATATGGGCAGGACGTGGAAGACCATCGAAGGCAATCCGGTGAAGACCCCGCTGGTGGATATCCAATCGGCCGCGCTGGTTCACGACTACGCCAAAGAGAAGCAGCTGGTCTATTTGAAGACCGTGGATTTCGATACGAGCGGCAATCCGGTGATTCTGTTCCTCACGAGCAAGGGCTTCGAATCGGGCCCGGCCAACGGACCGCGGCAGTGGAAGACCGCGCGCTGGACCAAAGGCGCGTGGGAGACTCTGGACTTCACGACGTCGGATCACAACTACGACTTCGGTCCGCTGTACATCGAGTCCGACGGAACGTGGCGCATCATCGCCCCCACCGCGCCCGGTCCGCAGCCTTATACGACCGGCGGCGATATGGTAATGTGGACCTCCATCAATCAGGGCCACGAATGGAGCAAGGTGAAGCAACTGACGCGCGCCAAAGCCGTCAACCACACGTATGCCAAGAAGCCGGTGAATGCGAAGCAGGATTTCTACGCGCTGTGGGCCGATGGCGACACGTTGAAGCCGTCCGCATCGGCGCTCTACTTCACAGACAAAGCCGGCAGCGCCGTCTGGCAACTGCCAACGAAAATGACCACCGACTTCGCCAAGCCCGAAAACTACCCCAGCCGCTAAATCGGCCACGCAGTTTCGTAGCGCACGCATTTTGCGTGCCGCCTCGACATTCCTGTCGAGGTCTGTCGCTGCTTTGGAAAACAGACGTCGAGACAATCTCGACGCGGCAGACATAAATGTCCGCGCTACGCTGCACCCAGTTCCTTGTCTGGCGCGAACCGCACGATTCCCCAAGGAAAGCTGTCTATTCGTCCGGCAATTGTTGCGAGATCCTGTCTCGCAGGATTCGTTATCGGCAGGAAGCCGAAAAGTGATGCAGGATCCCTACAGGCCTTGGTACGTTAGGACTTCAAAGGAATCTGTGGACACCCTTTCCGTCCGGACAGTTTAACCATGAACGGGAATCAGCCAAAATCCGAGATCATTCTCTACCAGACCGAAGACGGCGTCACACGAGTCGAAGTCAGACTCCAGGACGACACCGTTTGGCTGACGTTGGCGCAGATGGCAGACCTGTTCCAAAGAGATAAATCTGGCATTTTCAAACATGTGCAGAACATCTTCGAGGAAGGTGAGCTCTCCGCGGGAGGAACCGTTGCAAATTTTGCAATAGTTCAATTGGAAGGGGGGCGAGAGGTTGCTCGAGAGATCGATCACTACAATCTGCACGTGATCATTTCCGTTGGCTATCGGCCCATCCCAACGGTTACCAATTCCCGGCTCGCCACGCGAAATCACCGGCAGGTTGATACAATCGTATTGAAGGACAGCCATGACAGTAACGCTTGATCTCTCTCCCGAAGTCGAAGCCCGGCTCCTGGCCGAATCCAGCGCGCAAGGCCTCCCTGTCTCTGAAGTCATTAAGGCCTACCTCTCAGGACATCTCCCCACGGTGCCTCGTCGCAATCCAACGTCGGCTGAAATTAGGAAACTTCTGAGCGAAGCAGCGGCCTTGATTCCCGCAGGTGTGCCGCCGCTATCCGATGAGGCGCTCAGCCGGGAAAGCATCTACTCACACGAGCAAGACTGGAACCGGTAGTGGATATTCTGGCGGATACAAACGTCATCCTGCGCAGCTTGGAGCCTAGAGACCCCAGTCATCTGCGTGCCCTGGATGCTTTGGAAAAACAAGCAGATGCCGGAAATCGTTTGTGCGTTACGACCCAGAATCTGGTCGAGTTGTGGACCGTCTCGACTCGACCTTCCGGCAATAACGGAATGGGCCTCAGTCCGTACGAGGCTGGCCTATTGATCGCTAAGGTCGAAGGCTTCGCCTTCCGGCTGCCGGATCTTGACGCCACATTCGAAACCTGGAAATCGCTGGTCTCTACCTACCGAGTCTCCGGCAAAAACGCCCACGACACGCGGCTCGTGGCCTGCATGTTATTACACAACGTAACCCACATCCTCACCTTCAACGCCCAGGACTTTGAGCGGTTCCCGCACATCTCCGTCATCGTCCCATAGGCGGAGGGGCAGACTGGCAGTCTGCGCGGCGATTGGGCCAGATTCCAATCTGCTGCATGTGCGAAAACCATCAGCGGCCATACTAAGCTGTTTCCCAAGGCCGCCCAGCCCCTCCTCGAAACCCAGGAATCAAATCCTTCCACCCGCTGCGATAGTATCGATGCATGTGGATCGCACGTTTCGTTTTTGCCCTCACCGTGGCGCATGCAGCCGACCTCGGTAAAGTCCAGGTGCAGGATGCCTCCTGCCCGGCCGGCCCAGTAGCCAACACCAGCTGCAAAGTAGTGGTGCTCAGCTGTCCGGAAATCAAGGACCTGCGCGCTCAGGTGCGCATCACCGAACCCGATAAGAGCAAGCCCCTGCGCGGCACCGTGGTGCTCGGCAGCGGCGGCAACGGCGGCACGTTCTACGCCGGACCCACTGCCGTCCAAGGGCTGGTCAGCGACCTGGCCGCGATGGGCTTCCGCGTGGTGGACCGGCAGTGGGATGGCGGCTGGGTCACCAGCGAGGGCGGCCTGAAAAAACAGGCCTGCCGCTACGCCACGCTGCTGACCTGGGTGCACGACACATTGCACACCGGCGGAAAGTTCGTGGCGACCGGCAACTCCGGCGGCTCGGCCGAGATCGGCTATGCGCTGACCGCGTATGGCCGCGGGTCGATTCTGGACGTCGCGATTCCCACCTCCGGCCCTCCCACCGCCCGGCTCGATTATGTCTGCGCGGCGCAGCCCACCGAAGAGTGGACCAACCTATGCGCCAGCATTATTCCCAAGGGCCAGGTGGAGTGCAAAGTCGGCTGCATGCTGGGGCCGGGCAACGGTGTCTGCAAGCAGGTCTCGGCAACGCCCACCACAGAGCAGCTGTTGAACGACAGCGTGGTGCATCCGGGCGCGGTGTTCAACTATCCCAAGACCAAAATGTATTTCCTGTTCGGCAAGCTTGATTGCGGCGAGCCCGTGCCGGCGGGCCTGGCCTATGCGGCGAGCGTGACCAGCGAGAAGGTGGTGCACTTTGTGGCCAACACACCGCATGCGCTGTTCTCCACGCAGGAGGGCCGCGACGCGGTGAAGACGGCCATCAACATGGGCACCTCGCAACAGCAGCCGTCGCAGGATCAAGCCGAATTTCGCCGCCGGACGATGGAAGCGCTGACTCCCGAACAGCGCGCGCACCTGCAGTCTAATGGCCGGGTGGACCGTCAGAAATGGATAGCGGAGCATCCGGTGCGCGAATCCACCGGGCTGATCCCGCTGCCTGAGCTCGGCAAGGGCCTGTACAAAGGGGAGCAGGGCGGGCTGTATCCGGGCGGCGTGAATGAGATGCCCGCGGCCCATCGCAAGGCGGGGATGGAGGCGGCGGGGAAGATCGTGCCGCTCGATGCGGAGGGCCGCCCCTCGGCGGAGGGAAAGATCGTGTTGATCTCGATTGGCATGTCAAACACCACCATGAAATTCCAGACGTTCATGAACCTCGCGCGTGGGGATAAGGGCATCAATCCGAAGCTGGTGATTGTGGATGGCGCGCAGGGTTCGCAGGTGGCGTGGGTGACGGCGAATCCGAAGACGCCGTTCTGGGACGTGGTGGCGCAGCGGTTGAAGGCCGCGGGCGTGACGGCGAAGCAGGTGCAGGCGGCGTGGGTGTTGCAGGCGAATCCGGGGCCGGTGCGTCCGTTCCCGGCCGAGGCGAAGGAACTGCAGGAGAACCTCGCCGCTACGCTGCGCAACATGCAGGAGAAGTTTCCGAACTTGAAGATCAGCTATCTTTCGAGCCGGACCTATGCCGGGTATGCCACCAGTCCGCTGAATCCGGAGCCATTCGCGTATGAGGGCGCGTTCGCGGTGAAGTGGCTGGTCGGCGATCAGATCGCGGGCAAGGGCGCGGTGCGGGCGCCGTGGATCGCGTGGGGGCCGTATGTGTGGGCCGATGGCGTGAAGGCGAACCGCGACGGGTTGCGTTACGCGAAGGATGATTACACGGAGCAGGATGGGACGCATCCTTCGCCATCGGGGCGGGAGAAGGTCGCGCGGAAGTTACTGGAGTTTTTCAAGAGTGAGCCAACGGCGGCGGGCTGGTTCCGGGCAGCGCCGTAGCGCGGGCCTCCAGGTTAGCCGCGCCGGGATTCTTCCCGGCGTGTGGTTTTCAAATACCCACAGAAAGCCCTCAGCGCGGGATGTCTCCTTCGGTCATAACATCTGCTCCCATATTTTATCTTGGGTACATGAACTGTCAGGCCATCCCCACTGTCGATTCTCAGCAAAGGCTCGCGAGCAGCAGTTCGCCGGCCATCTCGGCATGCAAGTGGTCCAGTTGTGCCGCTGGGAAGCGGCCACGTCTCTCGGAGAGAGGAAATAGGCATGGTTGATCTTCAACAGGAGCGCCAGCAGGCGCATTCGCTTATCGATCTGCTGCCGCCCGCCAAACTCGGCGCGGTGCGCAATCTGCTTGAGGTGATGGTCCACGGCGACGAGGACGATGAGGAACTAACCGAGGAAGACCGTCGCGCTCTGCGCAGCTCCGACGAGTACTTCCGCAATGGCGGCGAAGGCATCCCCTTCGAGCAGGTGGTCGCCGGCCTCGGCTTCACCATGGAACAGATCCGCGGGGCCAAGAAAGAATAGTGAGGCGGATTCGCTTCGAGCCGAGGTCCCGTCCCAGATCCGCGCGATCCCGCAGCATATCGCCATGACCATCCTCGAAGCCATTCACCGCTACGCCGAAACTGGCAGTGGCAGCGTTAAGCCGCTCTCCGGCGAATTCGAGGGCTTCTTGCGGCTTCATGCCGGCAACCACCGCGTCTTCTTCAAGGAAACCGCCGACACTATCACGATTCATCGCGTCGGCGACCGGCGCGATGTCTACCGCTGACAGCAACACCCGCGCCACCTCATGCTGCTGGATGTCCTCCCTCGCTGATGGGCTTGGGGCCGAGCCTGATCGCACCACCTTCGCCACCACTCCACGACACATTCCTCACTCTGAATTCCGCACGAAGAGAGGATAGCCAGAGCAAAAGCCACCCTGAATACAGGTCAGTGCAGACGCCCGCGGAAGGACAGAGCGTCGCCATCCCTCAAGTGGGCGGCCTGCCTCACAATTACGAACGACGCGTTGCCTGAGATTGCCGCTGCACTGAATCGGCCTCAATACCGCTATTCACTACCCGTAGTATCTCCGAGCGGAGCCACGCCCAGACAACGGTCTGGAGATTCACCTCAACACCAAAACTCAGCTGTGTAGCCCGATCTGCAACGCGGCCAACCCGCCTAAGCGAATGTTCGTCAATATTACGAGGAGCTATGAATGAGATTCTCGGTAGGCACAGTCGCTTCGGGTAGCGAGGCGGCTTACGATTTGTTAATGCTTGTCCTGTGTTGGTTCAGCGTGAAGATGAGTCTGGAATCTCAACAAAGCGGAGAGATTCCGCCCTACGGGCGGGGATTTTCAAGGCATGAGGATCTATCGCTCTGATGAATGCTTTGCTGGGCGGCATAGA
>Ga0209697_10002115_pt1 | contig 29138 bp, 23 predicted proteins | sample AliMusrvi5mmetaG_FD_184115 | JGI IMG/M metagenome (GOLD analysis project Ga0209697, IMG submission 184115) | Freshwater lake bacterial and archeal communities from Alinen Mustajarvi, Finland, to study Microbial Dark Matter (Phase II) - Alinen... | ecosystem: Environmental > Aquatic > Freshwater... | reverse complement strand
GGACTTCTCTCTTACCATGGCCCCGACAGGTCGGGGTACCGGCTGAGCTATCGCGGCATTATCTTTGAAATGTACCATTATCATTAAACTATTCACACGACTCCGATGAATTACCGGGGGACTTCTCTCTTACCATGGCCCCGACAGGTCGGGGTACCGGCTGAGCTATCGCGGCATTATCTTTGAAATGTACCATTATCATTAAACTATTCACACGACTCCGATGAATTACCGGGGGACTTCTCCCTTACCATGGCCCCGACGGGTCGGGGTACCGGCTGAGCTATCGCGGCATTTTTTGGAAACGTGCCCAGTGTATATAAAAAGGAAATGAAAAATCAACTCCGTATGAGATTTTTTCACATATTCGAAAATATTTTTTATCTGAAATACCCCACATTCCGTCACATTTTCCATTCTCTATTTTCCATTCTCCATTTTCAATTTTAAATTTTATACGCTTAACTTTACACCCTTACACTCCATTTTCAATATTTCAATGTTTCCATCGTTCTATAATCCATATTATATCACTTTTAAGTAATAATGGTATACGAACTACAAAAGAAAATGAACGAAATGGGGTAAATATTTTTTTTCTGAGTACTATTATACTAAGCGTCTCCTTCGATATGAATAAAATATACACAGCCCAATGATCTATGCATATAGGCAATAATAATAATATCTACTGACGCTTGGGATATAGTAAACATAGGATGCAATAGATGTTTAATATATAGGTACGTACACAGAAGCTTTTATTTCAGAATAACTCGAGTATATGGCTTACTTATGAAGTAGTAGCAGCGTCGAAAGAGATGTCGCTCTCGAATGGAGAGATAATAAAGACAATGTAAAAGATATCAAAGAAAGCTTAAGTGCACTTAAGTCCGATGTTTTTAAAAAAATGAAAACGGCAGATACAAAAAACGAATATCTCGGAGCAAAATTCAAAGATGATGAAGCCTGATTTGATAAAGCACTTGATGCACAGTTTATCCTCATTGATAACTCCGCAGAAAGTCTCTTCGATGAATGGGAAAAAACCAAAAAAACAGAAATCGAAGCGATAGTAAATGCTGATGATGCAACTGCAAAAACACTTTTGGAAACTTTGGGAACTGAATTTACAACAGAGCTATTCACCTCCACAGGCAAGGATAGTATGAAAGATACATTACTCATTTTAAAAACAATGTTCGGTGATGTCGTGAAGTTTGAGCTCAATGACTTGAGATCAGAAATCGCTCCAATCACGACGGTAACTGCTAAAGCAGACAAAGATAAGGAAGCTGCTAAAGGCAATCCATTTTTAGATGTTCCTGGAACAGCAGATAAAATCTCTGATACTAAACTAGATTATGTCGATGATTATAGAGATCGATGATATGCTACCATAAACAAGGATAAGGATATAGAAAATATCTACACGGATAATAAACTCAAAAAAACTATGGAAAGCGTTTTCGATGACGAAGAAGGGAAAGAATTGAGAAGATGAACATTTGCTGTCAATCTCGACAAAGAAGATGGACTTGCAGGGATCATTATCGCTCTCCGCGATGCTGCAGCTGCAGACCATACACTCAAATGAAGTTCTGAGTTATTTACCAAATTAGGAAGTAGTGCTATTACCACTGATTCAAGTGGGGCTATCACTGGCATCAATATCAGTAAGAAAAAATTGAAAGACCTGATAGAGAGTGGAAATTTGACGTACAAAAGAAAATGATGACTCGATAATGAAGTCAATAAAATATATAAAATCCTCAAGAGAGCAAAACGAACGGATCTAGATACCTTCGCATCATTGGTACAATCCAAGAGTGATATCGCTATGGCAGTCAAGGAGTGGAATAATGCTTTGGAGATGACAGGACAAAATAAAGAAAAAATAGAAAAGAAAAAAGCACAGAAATCATTGATCAAGTCCAAAAATGTTTTGGAATTTTTGTGTGATTTCAATAGCGATGGACAAGTCTCTGCAGAATATAAAAGGAAAAACAATAAAGAACAGAAAAATCAGGGAGATGTCGGCACCCTCTTTGGACAACAAGTCATGTTCACTATCGAGCAAGCGATTGCTGTAGAGAATATCAAGCTTGGTGATCCAGAAGGTGAAAATGTAGTGATCCAGAATATCGTCAAAAATATGGAAATCAGTGATAGCAGAATCCTGGATGAGGTAAGAAAAGTACCACTCCAAACAATGCTGGACGATCCTAAAAAATGCACCAAAGAAAGTCTTACAACACTCATCAATGGAGATCCAAGTACATGAAACGCTATGCCGGAGATGAAGATTTTCTTCCTGGATGCCATCAAAAAAATAAATGGAGGAAGCGAAGCAGTGACGCCTGATCTGTATGATACGCTCGTCGGAAAAGATTCAGAATCTGTCATTTCATTGTATGAAACAGAAACCGATCTCAAAACAGCACTTGATAAAATACTTCTTAAGACGAAAGACAAAGATATCGTGGAAGCAATAAGACTCCAAGGTCTTGTACGTGTCAGAGAAACGATATTTACGAAACTAATGACTGCTCTTGATAATGTAGAAATCACGACAAACAATGCTAATAATTCTAGACTCAGAGCAGCATGAGTCACCAAGTGACGAGAAATAAATGCCGTCAAAAAAGAACTTATGGAGAATGCAATCACCAATCTTATCACTACCTCAATCCATAAATGAGTAGGAGGAAAATGATATATCTTTGGTATCGGAACTGCCAAGAGCGGAACCAGCGAATCAGGAAAAACCACCTGGAATCGATGAACCTGAGCAGGACTTGTTTGGGATTGGGGACCATGAGGAAAGGTCTGACTTACTATTGATCTCGCAGCTGATATCGCTGAACAATATAATTACAAAAAAGTCATCAATGCAAATCTTTCCCATGTAAACAGCGCTAAATATCTCGGAATCGAATGATGAGTAAATGCAGGTATCTGACTCAAAAATGATCAAGGAGCAGACCTAGAAGCATATGCAGGTATCAATCGACAACAAAATCCTGAAGTCGGTATCAATCAAATCGACAAACAATATAGAGCGGTTTCTGCAGAAATTTTTGATGTTACCGAAGCGAGCACTGCTACGCTAGCGGATAAAGATTTATTGAGAGCATATCTCTATGATAACATAATCGCCAAAGAAAAAGATGCTACGTATAAAACTTTTGTCACCAACAATCAAGAGCATCTTACTAGTGACCTGGATTTCGCTATAAGATATATGAATGCAAATAAATTTTTCTGAACTGACGGATTGCTTGCCAAACATCCTAAAGCCAATACTACCAGTTCCATAAATGCATTCCTTGATATCATCCAATCAGGAAATATCGAACAACGAAGACATGATGTCATCGCATGATTGCATGGTAAACTCTCACTGACTAAATTATCATTTGGTGTAACCAGCAATGCACTGAAATTCCAAAAAGCAAAAAAAACTGAAGCACCGACAGCAAATTCCAATAGTGGTGAAACCGTACAACAATGAAATACCGAAACAGGACCAGGGGGAAATGAATCATGAGCAAATGATAATCTTGGCCAAGATAGATTTGGTATCGCCGGACTCTATATCGGAGCAAGAATCTCTACATGGAAAAATACCTATGTACCGAATGTAGAACAATACCTCTTTACTGAATATGAACTCGGGCAAGGTATCGGCACTGAATTTATCGAGAATCCGAGCAAAGATTTAGCCAAATACGGAAAGTATCTTGAAGCGCTGTATAATGTCTCTGTAGAGACAGGAAATACGTTAACCTGTAGAAAAGATAATACGAGTAATAAACTTATCATAACTTTCGTACCAAAGACATGATCAGCACTTACGCTTGCAAAGTTTTTGAACATCCATGCAACGACCGCAGCAGATGCAGAATATTCGCTCAAAGGCAATACGCTCACGATAGGAAATATCGGCAAGATAGCTGCATATACCGTCACTGAAGGCAAGTGAGTAAGGAGAATCTTATCGCTGTGAAGTGAAAATCTTGACGATACAACCCGCGTGACGGCAGATAATGCCACTACTACCGTCAGTGAAATGACGGCTGAAGCAAACTGATATCAAGAACGAACACCGACAAACCTTACTACTGTTATTGCAGCAATGACTGATACAGGTACAGGCAAGAATTTAGATACCGCTAAAAAAGAAACCGCAGAATTTTTTGATGCGAGCGGCAATCTCCAAAAACCAACCGGTACTGAATGGAATGCAAGAAATGTTACCTTCACCCCAACAACAATAGAATGAAAAGCTATGACAATAGGAACACTTACTATTACAAAAAGCACAGACTGAAAAACATATACGGTCGGACTCGATACAAAAACACCCGCTGACAAATTGACGATTACCTATGTCGATCAGAGCGAATATAATGCGTCAGAAGCAGCAGCAAAACTCGTTGATGCTAATCGAACGACAACGGAAGTCGCATCATCTACTCAGATAGAAACTGCGTTTGCTCTACCGACAACTGTTTCAAGTGTCTTCACGGAGACAACAGAAAAAGCGTTATCACTTTTCTATATGTACAACAATACTTTATTTAAATCCTTCATGGAGAGTTGTGTAGAACCTGGATCAGATAAGCTTATAAATGCAACTGATTACACAACTGCGTTTACTAATCTCAAAGCAATGTTGGATACCTATCCTACATATGCTACTACGCTAACAAATCTCAAGACATTAATGGACGGCACACTGACTGACGAAGAGAAAATGCTCATCGTGGATAAATTTAAAACGATGATCTCTTATGTCACTTGGCTGACAGATGGGACTGCTGATGGAGCAAACCTTAATACAGAAATCAACAGAAGAATAACTCGATGAGACACCTATAAAACCATGACATGACCTGACAACATCACGAAATATCCACTGACAACTGATTATAGAAAAACTATTTTAGCAAACTTGAAATGAGAGACGACATTAAAACGTACGTCAGTAGAAAATCTCATAGGATTCACAGCGTTTTATAGATTAAATGGAAACGGAAGGAAATATGCGATGACACCAGTCGGATGAACGAATGTCTTGAGCGGAGGATCACTGACTGATGCAATGCAAAAACTTGATACAACAGATAAAATAAATGCACAGGCATGGTTTATCAACAATCTTGCTGTCAATACTGAAAACCAGGATAGACTAGTAGAAAAAATAAATCTTCTCCTCAAAGCAAATACTATGACTATTACGAAAACAGATTTACCTACGCTGTTCAAATGAAATGAAGTTATTGATGCTGCCACGTGAGATAAAATAAGCATAGATTTGGATCGGGTATTCTATCTTCTGTGAGAATGCGGTAACGAATCTATCGGAGCACAGATAAACAAGGTCAATGTCAAAAAATTTACTAGCACTACCGTTACTGGATCTTATACTGCCACAGGCACTCCAGAAATAAAATATGAGTGATGAATATATATGAAGAGTCATTCTATCGCTAATAAAGTTATTACTCAAGAAAAAAAAGTTAGTTGAAAATATCATTATAGTAATAAAGAAACGCAGATTCCTTTTGCAAAGAGTAACTGAGGAGAAACAACAGAACAATGATATATTCAAGCATGATGAAGTGGAAATGAATAGGAGAACCAAAAATGCTTTTAATCTTTTTAGACCAATACCATGAAAACAAGAAAAAATCTTTTTGCAGCGATTATATGCATTACTAGTGCAACACTAGGAAGCTTTTGATATGCATCATGGACCGATAATATTCTCCCTATAGAGAATATATCTACGGTCAACTCATGTTCTACTGCAAGCCAAATATATCTCAATCAAGATAATGATGCTGATGGTAAAGCAGATTTTTACTTGTACCTTAATAGTAATTTTATACTCAATGGAACGGTAAATAATTATACTGCAGGACAAATCCTATGAAATGATAATGGTGTCAGTTATACCACCGTACAATATTATACACCACTGCCAAATATGATCTATAAAGTAGATAGCGGCAATGTCCCTTGATTACTAGATAACAGCACATTTTGGAGAGCAAGCCGGGTATTTCCATACAATACTCCTCTCAGAGGAATTGCAACTACACCAAATAAAGTAGTATTTGAACAACCATCTGATAATGATCCGAATAAAAATGTTATCAGTATTGTCTATAATTATGAATATAAATATGCACAAGGATTTGATGGCACTACTAATTCATTATATCGATATAATGAAATACCTACTATGAATTATATGTTAAATACGTGACTTACCTATACTACACTGCTTCCTTGATCTCAAGGGAATAGAAAAAGAAGTTGGTCAGCAATACAAACAACGTCTAATTGTAGAAACTATGAACTTCATCGATGTGGAAATGGAATAGTAGAAACATCCAATGCCTGATATATGAATCAATTTGTCTCAGAACAATGTGATGGTACTGCAGGAGTTCCTACAGGATATGTATGTACAAATACCTGTACACTTCAAAAAATCACCTCTGCACCTACCTGTACGCTCTCCGTATCCTCATGATCAATTGTCTTATGAACTGCTATACAGGCTTTATGGAGTATCAACTGAATATATACTAATACACCACAAATCACATATACACCAACAACCTGGAGCATAACCTGACTTCCTTACAATGTACCAACCACTCAAGGACAACGTATTATCACGCCTACGCATACAGGAGCGTATACCCTAAGCATGATGGTCAGTAATAATGGATGACAATCAATCTGTACTGCTCAAGTCTTAGTCAATCCACCGCCAGAATATGTACAATGTTCTCTAAATATAAATCCTAATCCTGTATACGTCAATCAAATTACTTCCGTTTGATGGAATGTTGTTGGATGAAATTTTATGTGAACATATATCTATGTCAGTCCTTTGATTGCATGATCATGGCCGCATCGGGTCAATGCTAACCAATACAATGGTTCAAGTCTCGTCATGCCTACACAGACAGGAAACTATCTGTTTTCGATGATGGTGAGCAATAATCGATGATCATACATCTGTACAGGACTTTTGGTAGTAATAGATCAAATCCCACCTACCTGTTCATTGACTACAACCACTCCGCTTATCACTTCAGGACAGACGGCTTTACTTACTGCTTCATATACGAATGCTACTTCAGCATTTATGACACCTGCTATTTGATGATTGAACTTTACGTATCCAAATCGGAATGCTTCATCTCTAGGAGTGACTCCATCGACTACTACTCTATATAGCCTATTGGTGAATGGAATAACAGGTACTACTCCTGCTCTTTGTCAGACAACGGTAACAGTTACCTGATCAGCTCCTACCTGTATCTTATCTGTTCTACCAAGTTCAACATCACCTGGTGCTCAAGTAAATATATGATGGAATGTATTCTGAACATTCTGAGCGACACAGATAACAAGCATCCCGCCTAATACTATTAATGGAATACCGTATGCTATCGCTGCGAATACCAATGCAGGATCTACTATCATCCAAGCACCAAATACAAGTGGGACATATCTTGTTGCAATGAATGTCTCCAATAGCTATGGATCATCACTATGTACATGATCATTTACCGTAAATACAAATCCTCATCTTTCACTTACGAAAACATTGATCAATAATATCCTCTATCATTCTGGAGATATTGTGTCTTTCAAAATCGATTTTGCAAATATAGGAAATACAACGACTCATCATGTTGTCCTTTCAGATTATCTTCCTGCAGGACTTGAATATGTAAGCAGTCAAATCTATGGAGTATCACCTTACACGTTTGGAACAGGTATCAATGGAATAAATCAGTATGTAGAATATTCTTGATTTAGTCTTACACCAGGTCAGACATGATATATGATTATCTCATGAAAATTTAAATGATATCAACGATCTACGCAGACATTGAATAATGCGTTCTTAGTTTCTGATGAAACCGATATGCTGTATGCAGCTGCATTGTTTTATGTATATGTCCCTTCAGCAAATGCTACCATCACCAAATCAGCTGATAAAGCCTCTTATTATCCTGGTGAAGATACAAGATTGACGATTGCTGTAACGAATAATGGTCCTGATATTATCGATAATGTACAACTCGTAGATACTCGGCCGACGAATAATAATGGATGTGTTACCGCTGATCCACTCCGGATAGCAAGCGCGCCAATGACCATGACTAATAGTAATAATCCATATACGCGATTACTCAACGCTTCATTGCCTGTGTGACAGACGGTTTATCTCTATCTTACCTGACATATCGGCATCAATGCAAGCTGTGTGGGCACCTACATCAATAATGTAGATCTCAACTATACCGTCAATGGCATCATCAAGACAGGGCATGCTAATGCGACCATCAATGTATCGACGATGCCTTCTTCTACGATGACCATACAAAAGAGTGTGGTGCAGTATGGAAACAATACCGGTGATCCCATCGTCTTCCAGCTTATCTATCAAAACAATTGAACAGCTACTATTTCATCATACAATATCGTAGATTACCGACCAGGAACATTACACTTCACTTCTGCTAGTCCTATGCCGACAACCCAGACATCGACTAGTGGATGAATGCTTTTGAACTGGATATTCACCACACCGATCGCACCGAATGGCACGGGAATGATTATTCTCAACTGAACGATAAATTAGTGGAAAGTAAAAAGTGGAAAGTAGAAGGTTAAATATTCCAGAATCTACATTCTACATTCTACCTCCCACGTTCTACCTTCTACATTCTACCTTAGTCAATTAGTCTTTTAGTCATTATAGTTACGGAAATGAAAAAAACACTTTACATCATCGTCCTCGGACTCTTGTGATCACTAGGATTCACACGAGCTAATGTGAATAGCATGAACGTCGCACCTGCAACGCAGTCAGCTATTTCCGGTTCTCTCGTAACGTTTACGGTTACAGGAACAAATGGAACAGGTGATACCTATCTCAAATATGTTTTGCCGACATCGGCAGCGTATGATATTGTGTTCCAAAATGCGACACAGATACCAACGGTACTTACAACACCGATAAATATCGCATCTTTAGGTTTATGAATAGAACATGATCCGATTTTTCTCATCCCTGCAAACAGTAATTTCTCCGTAACGATTACTGCCAAAGTTTTGACGAACATTCGAACACTTCCTACTCTAGATACTACTGCAATCTTTGCTCCTGATATGCAAATCTCTACAATACTCACTTCAGCTATCGCTAAGATTACACCGATTGCCGATGTATTCATTACTAATACTTTGTCTAGTGCCAATCCAAGTTTCTCTGGAGACAATATATCTTATACTATAATATTACAAAATATCTGATCTACTGATGCGACAGGAATTACCTTCATCAGCAATTTTCCTATCCCGACGTTATTCGCTCCGACTGCGACATTCAATGGATCTCCTTATGCATATAATTTTATAAATTATCCACAAGATTTTGTCTGGAGCGGAAGCTACTTGAGTATCCTAAATCCAGGGCAAACAATGGCTATAGCAATGGATGCGATTATGACGCATGCATATCCTGTGGGAACGACATTCAACCATACTGCTAAAGTAACCAGTGCAAGTCCTGAATATACTACAGGAAATAATTCATCACTCGCGACATGAATAGTACAATCCTCTGCTGATGTATGGATCACCAAAACATTGGTACCATTTACTGGATTCAATATCGGTGATAAAGTACAGTATATCATCGCCTATGGAAATAGTTGAGGCAAGATTGCATCTGGAGTTGTCCTTTCAGATATTGCACCTGCGAATATCAATATTCCCGTAACTTCGCTTATGCTAGGAACACTTCCTGCAGGAAGCGGAGGGACATTCATCCTTACTTGAACGCTCACGAGCTTGCTTGCTTCATGATATACCTTTGTAAATACAGCGAATATCAGCACGACAAGCATCGAATCATCCACAGGAAATAATAGTTCAACTGCTACAGGAATCATCCAATGAATAGCAAATGTAACCCTAGATATCATAGCGAATAATCTTACAAGACCGCAATTGGATAACGCACCATACGGCTCTGGGCCTAATATCTTGATCCAGGCAGTCAGTGGTGATCTCGTACAACTCACTATCACGTATGCTAATTTCGGAAACGTCACGGGAATGAATGCAATCATCTGACTTTCCTGAACACAAGGATTTACAAGTCTCTGAGCATATAATGGAAATATAGGAACATTACAGCTCAATATGACTGGGGTACTAATAATTACCTGAATCGTCGGACCGCAGAATTATATCTCATTCACACCGACTGCTCGTTTGAATTATAATAGCTGACAATTGCTTACTGATAGCGTAATCATCCAAGAGCCTTTTGTCTGCGGTGATGGATTGCTTACAAGAAACGAACCATGTGATACCTTATGAAATCTTTGAATCCTTTACAGCGGTCAAGTCTGTGAAAATCAGCAAGGCATCTGTGTCTTACGTACGACAAGCATCATCAACAATGCATGCGTCAACTGGCAATATACAACTCAGCTCGGAGCAATGGTAACAGGGCAAGCCTGTAGTTCAGTCACTGTACCACTAATGAATGCAACATGTAACTCAATGACCTGATCAGCACCTATCACAAACAATACTAGTTGATATACTACAAATCTAACCTGTAAAACAGCTAATGCTACTGCTACTACTCCTATCACTATAGACTGTGGAAACGGAACAACGTTGACGTGATTCGGTACAAGTTTCAATGGAACCTGTACGTATGCGTGATCGTTTGTCGGCAATGCACAGTGTAAGGTCGGAAGCGATGTAACGAATGCAGCATGTAGAGTCCCTGTCTCTGTAAATGCAGGACAATGTTGAGCGCTCGATGCACTTGATGGAACAATTGCTATAATCAACGATGGTCGTGCAGATAGTACATTCAGATGTGAAACACTAAATCATACTACGGCGCAAACCATTACTATCGATTGTGGAAATGGAACACAACATACAACGAATAATGCTTCTGTTTTTGAAGCATGATGTGAGTATGCCAATGTAACTACACCTCAGACCTATCCTGTGGAATGTTTAGTCGATGGAGTAAGCGCACCTACCTGTCAGGAAAATCTTATTGTCGATAGAGCAAATCTATGATATTGTGGAAATAATATCCGTGAAGGATACGAACAATGTGATGGAACAGATACTCCAGAAGGAGAAACCTGTGATGAATATTGTGATATCCAGTGATCATCAACCATGGTATGATGTTTCAATGTCGGCAATACTAATCTCTCTATCCAGAAATGAGAGGTACTTCCATTCCGATGGACACTTGATGATACAGATAATATCATCCCTGGGAATATCTGTGATGGCAAACCTGATGGAAAAATTCCTGAAGACAGTATTATGTGTACCTTTGATATTTATAATGGAGATCATAAAGAATCAGATAATAATCCTGTGTATACATTTACTCAACCATGTAAAAAAGATAATCGAAATGCACTCCCTATATTTACGTATTTACAAACAATCTGAGCTGATCGATGGTCATTGCAGCATGCATTCGGAAAATATGCTATAGATTCACATGATTTCATGACTTCATCTAACACCATTTTCGGTGAATATAAAATCTCATTGGATAAGGTAAAATACCAATATTGCCGCAGCGATGACAAAAGTGAATGAACAGAAATAGACAGGGTATGTAGTGTAAACTTTACTGTTACTAAGCCATATTTAGCGCAGAAAAGTTCTTTCGGCATCACACCAAAATCTGCAAATATCAAGCTTGATGGATACAAAATGCTAGATGGAACTGACCTGGTAAATAGTACAGATCTTGCAGATATCATGGTGCTTAATGAATCGGTATATAATGCGACAAATAAAGTAGATACTCTAATCAATACCTTTATCACTAAGTATTCAAAACTCGCTATTACCGTTGATGACCAGTATCTTCCTACCTCACTCAAAGGTCTCGGCATCACCGTCAAAGTGGTTCCTAATCAAAAAATATATATTCTGCAATCTGATACGCAAAAAACGATTACTATGAAAGATATCACTTCATTCACTGCTCCGTTTACAATCGTCACCAAAAATATTGATATCGTAATCAAGGGAGATGTAACGTATAATGGAATGTTCTTGGTAAAGAATGGAACCATCACGTTTGAAAAATCAGATGAAAAAGTACATGAGGATAGATGTCCAAGTACACAAACAGTAAAGTGAATCTTTATCACCGACAAATGATTCCTCGGAGGAGATGATTTAGCCAATACTGATACGAGCAAACTTCGATGTACCTATGGATGACTCTATGTCAAAGGTATCTTGATCGGAAATAATATCGATGCTATCGTACAAGCAAAAAGATCACAACTCAACGATTGGTTCCTTACAAAATCATCAACACCAGCAGCGATCAAAGCAGAGAGAAGAAACGAGATATTCAATGGGGCTTCTGTGCTTATCGAATACAGCCCAAGCCTACGAAGTGCATTACCTCCAGGAGCGAGTGAATTTACGAAAGCGTTGGATGTATATAAACAATAATTAGTCGATAGTCTTTAGCATCAAATACTGTGTAATAGAAGACGGGGATAAAACCTCGTCTTTTTGTTTTATTGTAATTTACCCCACCCCAACCCTCCCCACTTCGTGGAGAGGGAGCAGTAACTAGACCCCTCTCTACAGAGTGGAGAGGGGGTAGGGGGTGAGGTAACAAAAAAATAATAGTATTTTTTCTTTTCTCCTCAAAAGTCTACTTGACATTGTTTTGTAAATTATTATAAGATTATTAATCTAAAAAAACTTTTTTACCTTTCATATATTTATCACTATGAAAAAACTTTCTTTGAAATCATTTTGGAGCATTACTATTGTAGCACTTGCTGTACTGATACTCTGAGGTGTCGGAACTAAGTTGATCCAATCTGCGTATGCGGCTGGAACCTGTACAGATTTTGGCGGTGTTGTAATTTGTGCTGATGGAGATCAATGTACTACAGCATGATGTCTATGTTTTGGAACACCGATCAATTCATGAGACTTTTGTGCTTCTATTCCACCCTGTGTATTTAACGGGACACCATTTCTTTCCGGACAAATCACTACAGGATATAAATTCATCCAGTTCGGCTCATTGCAAGATGCAGGTAATTATCAAGTTATGACCTGCTATGGCAGTGCATGACGATCGCCAGCAATAGGCGCGACGTATACGTATTCACCATATACCGTCACTCCTCCATCAGGAGTATATTGTCCAGATTTTGGTGGAGTTGCCATTTGTGCTGATACCAATCGATGCAACAATGCTGCATGATGTTCGTGCCAATGAGCAACAACTTCATATACTAATCAATGTCATTTTTCTTGTACTGCGTCTACGCAGACAATAAATACGCACGTCTATACTATCCCTGCGATATGGTATTGATCAAGCGCTGTAGCTACTACGGGCATCAGTATCGCAAATGGAACACTTAATTATACCCAATCATTTACCTGTTCTGCAGGAACGCTTTCTGCAACGGGAAGTGAATCTTCATGAGCAGCTTGCAATGCTTCATATACCCGAAACTGAACAGCATGCGTCTATGCTTGAGGTGGTGGTTGAGGTTGAGGAGGTGGCGGATTTTGAACTCCGACCTGTACATCTGCCAATCTTATGTGTACGAATAATGTACGAGTATTGAAAACATGAGCGAATTGCCAGTGAGGAAATCTCGGACATGCTTGCATCGTTTGATCAGGATGAAATATATGAACATGAACGCTCCCTGTAGGAAGCATCATCGGATCTCACTATTCCACTGAGTTGAATACTGCATATCTCCGAGCATACGCACATAGCATCACTACGATGAGTACTATCCAAAACGCAGATATGAATGGGAAACTTCTCAGATCTCATATGGCAAAAATGATAAGCGTATTTGCTATCATGCTTGGTAATCTCACTCCAGATACTAGCAAGACCTGTATATTCAATGATGTTGCCAATCAAAGTCTCGATATGAGATTCTACATCCAATTATCTTGTCAGCTTGGACTCATGGGCGTAGATATCACAAGCTTTTCTCCAAACCAAGAAGTAACGAGAGCACAGTTTGGGACTATAATTTCCAGAGTCATCCGATGAACAGGACCTAATGGATGAACACCGTACTATATCGCTCATCTCAATGTGCTCAAACTCGCAGGGATCATGAACGACATCTCCAATCCTAGCATGAAAGAAATCAGATGATATGTTATGTTGATGATGAAAAGGACGTATGAACTATGATTACTCAGTGACTAATTTTGAATGAAACTTTATTACATAAGTTTTATATTGTAACATTGCCAAAAGAGTGGGTACTTCGGTACTCACTTTTTTACTAATAAACAATTTCCGAACTCTTAACTTTGAACTATTAACTCTGAATTCTGAACTTCAACCACATTCATATTTCCATTTTTCAACTTTTCAATTCTCAATTTTTCCAGGCCGAATTCTCGAGCCCCCCGAAATGTCGTGGTCGTTCCACCACCCATCGTTCTATATGTCCATCGTTCTATCGTTCCATAGGTCCATCGTTCTATTTTTTCACGCATTTTACTTGACAATTACTAGGAAATGTTTATAAGACTTATAATGACTGTGTCATACACGGTCAGGAGAAGTTCTTGAAGTATTAGAAATAATACTTAAGAAGCTCATTAACAAACATAAAAAGTATTAACAACTAAAAACTAAAAGGAGGTAAAAAAAATGAACCTTAATTTTTTGGTTAACGATAAGACATTTCATATGAAAAAAAATAAAATCCTTCTCATAACTCAACCAAAGATTTATGCAGAGGATTCAATTTTCTTTTCGTCAGGATAATATATCGTTGACTAGCGTTTTGGCTTTTTGAATTTTGCCAGCTTGCGCGTAAACAAATTACAAGCAAAAAAAATCTAAAATTAAATCGTAAATTAAAAGTTAAATCAAAAATTAAAAGTTAAATCAAAAATTAAAATTAACAAAATGAAAAAGTATCTTTTATTTTTAAGTTTGTCATTGGTTGTACTCTTTGCCTCCGGGCAAACCGCCATGATCAATGGACAGCAAAACTCTCCTTCCGCCGTTTGCGCTGGTTCGAACTTAGTTCTGACAGCGAGTATAACGGGTGGATTCCAGATCGGGGATTCACTGAAGTGGATCCAACAAATCAACGGAGCTACTCCCGTAATGGTCGCACATACTTTGTATGTAACACCAGACCTCACTGTACCTTGCAATCCGGTCACTCCTTTTCCCTCTGTACCAGCGGTGCTGGGGAACTACTATGATTACACCTTGATTATTAAGAGAGGTGTGAATACGTTTATTTCATGGAAACACATCATCGTCAATCCATTGCCGATTGTCACTGTTGCACCTCTTGCAAACGATACAGTAACCGTATGCAATGGTACTTCAACAACTTTATCTACCAACACTGGTTCCGGATACACGTATCAATGGTATTCAAGTCCAACGGTGCATCCGGGGACATGGACTAGTATTTCTGGTGCTACTGCCAATACCTATGCTACCACTACACAAGCATGGTATATGGTCAAGGTTACTCTCAACGGATGTGTAGTTAATTCAAATTGGTAAAAAAAATTAAACAGTAAACATCACAATTAAAATTATTTTATGAAAAAGATTATTTTTTTGACCTTGATCATCGGAATGATGATCGCAACGACGGCACAAGCTCAGTTTGTGCAAGTACACAACAACTTAGTTGCTGGCACAGCGGTAAATGCTACCGGCAGTCCGCTTTGTAATGGGGCGACTGCAAATCTTACCTGCACCCCTGCAACAGGCGGCGATGTCGTTGGTGGATACACCTACCAATGGCAGTTTTCACCTGACAATATCACATTTACCGATATCGTGGGTGCTACATTATTAAACTATACGACCCCCGCATTGCCTGATACTACGTACTACAAAGTAAAAGTCACTAATTCATGTGGTATAGTAACATCCAATGTCATTCAGATCAATGTCTACGATAGTTTCGTTTTCGTTGGAGGCGTTGCTGCTATTTCCGGTGGTTTACCGATAATATGCTACAATACATCACCTGGAACGTTAACAGCTCCTATAGTAACTGGTGGTGCACCGGGTACGATTGCCCAATGGCAATCATCGCCTGACAACATTACTTGGACAAATGTCATCGGTGCAAACGGACCAACACATACTCCTGGAAACCTGCTCGCTAACAACTATTACAGGGTCATCTTTACTAATGTCTGTGGTATTCTTACAAGTACAGTAAAAACAATCACTGTGTATAATGACTTCGTTTTTGTCGGAGGTATCGCTACTATTTCTGGTGGAACATCACCCATATGTTACAACACATTGCCGGGAACCTTAACAGCTCCTATAGTCATCGGAGGTGCGCCGGGTACATCTGCCCAATGGCAGTCATCACCTGACAACCTAATTTGGAGTAACATCGTTGGTGCAAACGGACAAACGCATACTCCTGGACACTTGACTGCTAACACCTATTATCGTGTCGTTTTCACTAATGTCTGTGGTGTTCTTACAAGTGCAGTAACAACAATAAACGTGTACAATGACTTTATCTTTGCTGGAATTACTACTATCTCTGGTGGGGCATCGCCAATATGTTACAATACCTTGCCAGGAATATTAACAGCTCCTACAGTCACTGGAGGCGCTCCGGGTACAACATCGCAATGGCAATCATCGCCTGACAACATCATCTGGACGAATATCGGTGTTTTGAATTCTCCGACCTATACTCCTGGAAACCTGCTCGGTGATACCTATTACCGTGTTGTATTTACCAACTTCTGTAATGTACTTACAAGTAGCATCAAGACAATAAATGTTTGGGCTCCTTTCAATCCTGGAGTCGTTACATTTGCTACAGTAAATAACGATACTACTATTATCTGTTACAATACAGCGCCTAATCAAATTATAAATCTTGTTTCCCCTTCTGGTGGAGACGGCATTTATACCTATAATTGGGTACAAAGTACAACAAATGTAGCACCGTGGAGTCCTGCAATAGGTGGAACTAACTCACAAAGTTATCAACCACCTGTTCTCTTGAATCAGATGGGCTACCGAAGGAATGTAACAAACACCTGTGGAGTCGGACATTCTACAGCACAATAAACTTTGATACATAATGAAAACAATAATCAAATTTTTATTGGCGGTCATGTTGATCGTGGCGGCCAATAAAGCCCATGCGCAATGGGTCGGACTCTATCCGCAAGTGACAACTTACACGGTCACCGGTGGCGGAAATTACTGCGCTGGTTTGACTGGATTGCCCGTAGGCTTGGCTAATTCACAAAATAGCATCCAATACTATCTGTATTATAATGGTAGCAATACTGGCATATCATCAGGTGGTTCTGGATATCCAATCAATTTTGGAAATCAGGTCAATCCTGGAACCTATACGGTGATGTCATTCAATCCTTCTGATGGCTGTTATCTGCCTATGGCTGGATCAGTGACGATAGGAATCATACCTTTGCCTTCTGATACTATCATAGTGACAGGATCGCCAAATGTATGCTTTCCGAATACAGTACCATTAACAGCATCTACAAATGCTTCACCTGCCACATATCAATGGCAGCTGAATGGCAGCACCATCACTGGAGCTACGAATGCTAATTATACAGCTACGCAGACAGGGCTTTATACCTGTAAAGTAACCAATAGTTCCGGTTGCTTTAATATGGCGAATCAGAATGTTAATATCTACGCTTTGCCGACACCGACAGCTACCGCCTCTCCGACAGATATTTGTCCGGGAGGAAGCGCTTTACTAACGGCTGGTGGCGGAGTAAGTTATCTCTGGAATACAGGAGCGACTACCGCTTCTACCAGTGTCACTCCGGCAACAACAAGCAACTATACCGTCACGGTCACCAACAACAATGGCTGTACGGCGATAGCAATGACAACAGTGGCTGTCGACCCGGTTCCCGGAGTAGCTATAAATCCTTCTGCATCGAGCATCTGTCCATTAGGATCGGTGACCTTGAATGCAAGTGGTGGTGTTAGCTACCTTTGGAATACTGGTGTAACTACGACAGCAATTACTGTGTCGCCGAATGTCACTACTATCTATACAGTAACCGCAACCAACTCATTCGGTTGCACAGCGGCTACGACTGCTACCGTCACGGTCAATCCGGTACCAAATCCCCTAGTGACTCCGCCATCTGTAGCTATCTGCAGCGGACAAACCACAAGCTTCACGGCTTCTGGAGGGACGAGTTATCTTTGGAACAATGGCTCAGGAAATGCAACGATAAACGTCGCTCCACCTGTTACCACTACCTATACCGTGACCGTCACTAACAATTTCGGATGTACGAATAGTGCTACCGCAGTGGTGAATGTAAACCCATTGCCTACAGCAATCATTACTCCGGCAGCTCCGAGCATTTGCCCGGGCAGTTCAGTGAATATCACCGCAAGCGGTGGTGCGAGCTATCTATGGAGTACTGGTGCGACAACCGCAATGATTAATGTTTCACCCTTAACAACTACTACCTATAGCGTTACCGTCACCAGTTTATTCGGTTGTGCTTCAGTCACTTCAGCTACGGTAACTGTTAATCCAATACCTGGCGTCGCTATCAATCCATCTGCAATAAGCATCTGTCCATTAGGATCGGTAACTTTAAATGCAAGTGGTGGTATTAGCTACCTTTGGAATACTGGTGTAACTACGACAGCAATTACGGTTACTCCTGCTGTCACTACTACCTATACAGTAACCGCAACCAATTCATTCGGTTGTACTGCTTCAACTACAGCTACCATAACCGTTAATCCGGTACCAAATGCTAATGTAACTCCGTCCAATGCAACTATTTGCAACGGCCAATCCGTAAGCTTTACTGCTTCAGGAGGAGTAAATTATGCATGGAGCACTGGTGCGGGAACACCTACTATCAATGTTTCGCCGAATGTTACTACTACCTATACCGTAACGGTTACTAACAATTTCGGATGTACGAATAGTGCTACCGCAGTGGTAAATGTAAACCCATTGCCTACAGCAATTATTACTCCGAATACTCCGAGCATATGCCCGGGTGGTTCCGTGAACATTACCGCAAGTGGTGGTGCTACCTATCTATGGAGTACTGGTGCAACTACAGCGACTATTTCTGTTGCTCCGATAGCAACTACAATGTATAGTGTTACGGTTACCAGCGGTTTCGGATGTGTTTCGGTAACTTCTGTTATCGTAACCGTCAATCCTGTCCCTGGAATAGCTATCAATCCATCATCATCAACCATCTGTCCCTTGGGATCAGTTGTCTTGACGGCTGGTGGAGGGATAACCTATCTCTGGAATACAGGAGCGACTACACCGACCACTACAGTAACCCCTTTTGTCACTACTACATATACCGTAACTGCAACCAATTCATTCGGATGCACTGCTACAACTACTGCTATGGTAACCGTTAATCCGGTACCGACTCCTAGTGTAACTCCACCATCTGCGACTATCTGCAACGGCCAATCTGCAAGCTTTACCGCTTCAGGAGGAGTAAATTATGCATGGAGTAATGGTTCAGGAAATGCAACAATCAATGTTTCGCCGAATGTTACTACCGTATATACCGTTACTGTCAGCAATAACTTCGGATGTACGAATAGTGCTACCGCAGTGGTAAATGTAAACCCATTGCCTGTTATTAGTATCACTCCAGCAACAACTATCTGTGATGGACAAAATACTATCTTAACGGCAAGTGGTGGCGCTACCTATTTGTGGAGCACCGGAGTAACTACTTCATCAATCACTGTTTCACCAAACACGGCAACCATGTATATCGTTACCGTTACCAGTGGAACAGGATGTTCAGCAATAGCAAGCACGATGGTAAATGTTAATCCATTGCCGGCAACTGCTACTGCTATTTCCGGGCCTACTATTATCTGTCAAAACCTTACCGCCTGGTTTACAACCAACAGCATACTAAACGCAACCACGTATGTCTGGTCGGTACCTACGGGAGCTACTATAGTTTCCGGACTAGGGACAACACAGATTCAGGTTGATTTTGCTGGTGCAAGTTCAGGAACTATTTATGTTCATGGAACTAATGCTTGTGGTGATGGACAGTCTTCACTACTTTCTATCACGGTGAATACCGCACCTACGCTCACCGTCACTGCTAATCCGGCAACGCTTTGTGCTGGTACTAGTACGACACTGACAGCAAATGGCAATGGTACTTCATTTTTATGGAATACTGGTATTACGACGCAGGTGTTAACCACTCCAATATTAACGACTACAGTTACGTATTACGTTACGGTGACAGGTGCAAACACATGTTCTGCCACAGGTAATGTTACAGTAACCGTTAATCCGTTACCAGCGGTAAGTTTAACGCTAACTCCTGATCACTACTGTACAGGTATCAACACTGCTACGTTAAGCGGTGGATTACCTCTTGGTGGAACCTGGTCAGGACCTGCATTATTTGATCAAACAGGGACAATTCATCCTCCGATAACTGGACACGGCACTTCTACTGTTACCTATACTGTTATTAGTAACGGATGTAGTAATTCTGCTACTGATCTGTTAGGTATTTATGATCCACCAGCAGTAAGCTTTACTAATATCACCGTACCAATTTATACAGATACTCCACCATTTGACTTGATGTTTAATGTAAGTCCTACTGGCGGAACCTTTACTGGTTGGGGTATAGTAGGTACTACCAGTACGTTTGATCCAGGAACAGGTTCAGGTCTGCATACCATTACCTACACCTATACTGATCCTTTCAGTGGATGTTCAACCACTCAAATTCAATATTTCCCGGTTGGGGCTGTTGGATTAGAAGAATTTATTTCTATGGTGAATACTATAACCATATTTCCTAACCCAGTGAGTACTAATCTGCATTTGAACGGATTTAACACAAAGGATATCACAACATTGAAAATCATGAATCTGATCGGTGAAGTGATATATACTACAAAAACCAATACAGAAAATATGATGATCAATGTGTCTGATTATTCTTCTGGTACATACATTATCTCTTTTGTGAACACCGATGGTTTATCCATCAGTAAATACTTCATAAAAGAGTAAATTATTATTATTTTTCACTGAGAGCGCTGGTATATTTTACCGGCGCTTTTTTTTATTTTTTAAAATTATGATATACAATCGCTCATGAAAAGTAATCCATCTGAAAAATGAAAATCGAACCATTGATATTTCCCAGATATAAAATATTTTGATCTGAATTTTGAAATCCGCGGTATGCTTTATCACAGCCATTTTTTTCGATCTTCATTACGTCCATTCCATCCAATCCATCCCTTCTGTCCAATCTGTCTATTCCGTCTCTTCCGTTCAATAGTCTTTTTGTCAATTTCGTGTTGATTTCGTAACTATTTTCCCTATATTCATGCACACGTAAATTTTTTGTTTACTTCGAATTTTTTTAAAGCCCAATTTAGACCTTATATTGTTAGCTATTTGAAAATTAGAAATTAGAAATTATTTTTTTATCGTTTCATCGTTTAGTATGCCTACTATCAATCAGCTCATCAAAAATTGAAGAAAGCAGAAGACCTACAAGTCCAAAGCGCCTGCTTTGCAGTTTGGTCTCAACAAACTCGACAACAACAAAAAAGTTTCGAAACCTGCACCGTTCAAGAGATGAGTATGTCTCAAAGTGTCTGTCATGGGACCGAAGAAACCAAATTCTGCACAGAGAAAATTTGCAAAAGTCAGATTATCCAATGGTGCTGAAATACTTGCATATATTCCAGGAGAATCTCATACGCTCCAAGAACACAGTGTTGTGCTTGTGAGAGGATGAAGAGTAAAAGATCTTCCAGGTGTGAGATATCATATCGTAAGGGGTAAATATGATGCCAATTCCGTAGACAAGAGAAAACAATCTAGATCTCTCTATGGAGCAAAAAGACCAAAAGCTGCAAAAGCGTAGACTTAGACTTGATTATCAAGTATCAAGACATTAGACATTAGCATTTAAATACAAGTTAAATTTCGCTTCACCGTTTAGTCGTTTTATCGTTTAGTCGTTTAGTCATGTCCAAATTAGTCGCCGGTTCCATGGGAAATCCCAAGATAGAAAAGATTATCAACTATATCATGAAAAATGGAAAAAAAGGTGTAGCGAAAAGAATCTATCATAATATGCTCCATGAGATCAAATCTAGTGGACATATGAATCCTGAAATAGTCTTGGAAACTGCTATAGACAATGCTTCTCCTAGTCTGATGATCAAATCAAAGAGAATGGGAGGATCCGTATATCAAGTTCCTGTAGAAGTGAAGCAAGATAAAAAATTATTTTTCGCGTTCAAATGGATTCTCGCAGGTACCAAATCAAAAGCAGGAAAACCTATGTACAAGAAATTAGCTGAAGAGATATTAGCTGCGTACGGTAACCAAGGATATGCCGTGAAGAAAAAAGAAGAAGTCCATAAGATGGCAGAGGCCAACAAGGCATTCGCATATATGGCGAAATATGTAAACTAAAAACCAATTCATTCATTAAATAATTACGAATTTCGGATTACGAATTTACAAAGAATCCGCAATACGCAACTTGCCTGCGGCAGGCAGGTTCGGAATCAATTAATCATTTAATCATTATTTTATCATCTAAGCGTTTAAGAAAATGTGAAATACCAGTGGTGCGAAATATAAGCACATGATGTATAACGTCTCTCGAGCAAGCCAAAAATCTGGGAAGAAACTAGAAAAGGCAATCGCTCGATATGTTGATCTTATAAAAAAAGAAGACAAACAAGGAGAGACAAAATGGCTCTACAAGACCAAAATCAGAGCACAAGCAAGACTCAAAAGATATGGCGTCACGCAAACAATGATTGATGCAGCTTTAGCAAAAAAATGATTGACTAATAAATAAATTTTAAGTGCTAAATGCTAAGTGCTAAGTAAATGTATTATCTCCTTATAAACTATCGTAAATTACGATAGATGATACAAAGACAAATCATAAACTTAAAACTTAACACTTAACATAATATTTTAATTATATTAGCATTATAGTATGTCTAGACTAAAAACCAACGCAAAGAGAAAACTCAATAAAGCATTATTTAGAGTAGAAAAAGTAGTAATCATGGATGTAAGAAGAAATCTTGAACAACAGAAAAAATGGAAAGCTAAGGTCATGAACAAAAAAGCTAAATAGCTTAATTTACTAAATAATTAATTTATTGCATATATTACGAATTTCGAATTCCGAATTAAAAAAATCCGTAATCCGTTAATTCGCAATTAATTAATCCGTTAATTTTATATGGTTTATATAGTTTAATGAATTTCGACAGACTCAAAGATTTCTACGACAAGAATGGAAGCAAAATCCTCGAAATCAAACCTGGGATGAATATTGAAATACACGAAAAAGATGTAGAGACAAATAGGATTCGGAGATTTAAATGCCTTGTCATCAAGGTCAAAAAACCTAGTCATGCAGATGGAAGCTTCACGGTAAGAGGTATGGTAGCTGGAGTAGAAGTAGAAAAAATCTATCCGCTTTCGTTCAATAAATTCGACAAGATTATCCTCTTGGATGAATATAAAGTCAGAAGAGCAAAACTGTACTACATCAGAGATAAGGTATGAAAAGATGCTAGATTCAGATCCAAAATCACTGCTGAAAAAAGAGATATCAACCTCCTCGACAAAGAAGCAGGAAAAGTAAAAGAAAACAAAGGGAAGAAAAAAAAATAATTAGACTGATTAGACCGACAAAGAGGGATTATATAGATTAGGCCTATTCCATCCAATCTATCCATCCAATCTATCCATTCCATCTATCCATTCCATCTATTCCGTCTCAATATATTTATATTTATCATTGTTTATCAAATGAAACTAGCAGTAACAACTCGCCAAGATAAGAAGGCAAAAGAGCTTAGGAAAGAATGATTGATCCCTGGAATCATCTATGGAAAGCATTTGAAAGCGCCTATAGCTGTAGCATGTAAGAGAAATGATCTTATCAAAAAATATAAAGAAGCTGGATATTCTACTCCGCTTACCCTTACCGGTGACAATCTTGATCAACTCGTTTTGATCCAAGATATCCAAGTAGATCCTGTTTCTGATATCCTTTTGCATATAGATTTTTTGGCGGTAAACAAAGATGAAAAAGTTACTACAGAGATACCTATCAAGATAACTGGCGAATCTCCAGTAGAAAAATTGGGAGAATGAAAAGTACAGCTAGTAAAAGACTTTGTCGAAGTAGAAGCATTTCCACAAGACTTACCACATGATATCATTATCGATATATCTGTTATCCAAACCATGAATGACGTTATCTTCGTCAAAGACTTGAAAGTCTCTGATAAAGTAAAAGTCCTTGATGACGCTGAACAAGTAATCGTTACCGTTCTTACTATGACGGAAGAAGTAGAAGAAGCTCCTGTAGCTACTGCTGAAACTACTGCTGAAGGTGCAACTCCTGTAGCTGGTGCAACTGGTGCAGCTCCTGCAAAGGATGAGAAGAAAGAAGACGAAAAAAAGAAATAACATCTTACCTACAATTCATCAATTATATAATTACGAATTACGGATTACGAATTTAATCCGCAATGCGAAATCCGAAATCAATTAATCTTTAAATTATTAATTAATAAGAAAGATGGCAAGAGTATGTGACTTTACCGGAAGATGAACACAGTCGGGAAATATGAGATCTCACTCTATGAGATCGACAAAAAGAACCTTCAAAGTAAACTTGATCAATAAGAAAGTAAAGATGGAAGATGGCTCTCCACTTAAGATTAAAGTCTGTTCAAAAATATATAAGAAGCTGAAAGGATTCATCTAAATAGCCGATAGTCTTTGGTCGGCAGTCTTTAGCTGCTTATCGAGAAATACATGAAAAGCAAGTATCAAAATTTGATTGTTTGGCAGAAAGCGATAGCATTAGCTCAGAAAGTATATGAACTTACCAAAAAATATCCTAAAGAGGAAACATATTGATTGGTATCTCAAATGAGAAGAGCTGTTGTTTCAATATCTTCAAATATAGCCGAATGAAGCCTTAGAAACACAGATAAAGAATTTTGATCATTTCTTTACAACGCAAGATGATCTGCTGCAGAATTAGAGACACAAATGATATTATCAATAAAATTATCTTTTATTACAGAAAAAGAAGTCGAAAACGTATTAATAGGAATCACAGAAGTACTTAAAATGTTATCTGCGTTAATAAATAGTTTGAATAAATAGTCGATAGTTTATAGTCGATAGTTTATAGTCAATAGTCTAATATTAAGTTAATATCTATAGTCTATTGACCGTCGACTATAGTCTAATATGGGGTAGTAGCTCAGGCGGTAGAGCAATAGCCTTTTAAGCTAGTGGTCCCGGGTTCGAGTCCCGGCTACCCTAGATGAAATTACCTATTGAATATTCATCTAAGAAAATCCCAGTCAGTAACTGAGAGAAATGGTGTTCGAGCATGCCATTTTTTTCGTTATAGGTTGACCGTGGATGGTGGGAGAAAATACTCTCAAATACTAAATCCAATCATATGTTATTTGGGTTCGAGCTTTTCATCAAACAAGATGCTGTACCATGGATTTTCGGCGATAAAAAAATAACCAGGCTGCTGTGACTTATGTAATAGGTTATTATCCATTTATTTGAGATAACTATTTTCCTTCCTTAATGGGATGTATATTCCAAAAATCCCCTAAAGCTTTATCACCTCATATATTTACTAACACTTCAGTACTACTTTGAAGTCATGTACCTTCTTCCAAACTTACTCAATCCCAATTATAAAGCTTATAATCGTATGATTGATTACTTTCGGAGGGCTTCCAAAATAGAATTCCTTTTTTTGATATTTGCATTTCCCGTCAGAATGGTGCTTGGGTAGATATATCCATACCCAAATCTTTGCACTTTCCTGTTTCAAAATCTATAAGTAGCGTCTTATTATGCTCACTATTTTTCTTTTTGTAATTAATAACCATCTTTTTTTGTCCGATATCATAATCGAACTTAGGAGGTCTATTGTCACTTCTCTCTGGCAATAATGCTTCAAATTGTCGATATAATAAGATGTCAGAAGATAATTTTTCATATTTCTGTTTTCAATCATTTATAAAATTTCGCAATTTCTCAATCACTTGTTCCTTGGACATACTGATATCCAAAGCTCCTAACATATTTTCAGTCGCCTGTTTTTCTACTTCTGCTTCATTTAACTTTAACTTCTTTTTGATGGCAACAATGACCTTATTTATTATTTCTCCCATTTCTTTATTGAGAGGATAAAAAAAATCTTATCTTATTATACTCTTTAAAAAAATCCTGTCAAATTTTCTTGATGATAACTTTTTTCGCTGTGCTAGATATGGTCTTTTATACTCTTTATGTAAGCAAAATATATCTTTATATCTTATTCTCCTTTATATATCTTTGATACTCCTCTATCCCATAACGAACATAGTCGAGAAGCTCTAACTCTTTAACGAGAGTATATAAAGATATCTGTTTGAGACATTTTCGGTCAGCATACCATAAAACAAATAGAAAAAAATATCTAGCAATGGATGTTTTTTTTATTTTATTCCGATATCGATGTACTCGATTGTCTCTAGTGTTTTTTTTTAGATAAGTTCTCAATTTCTTTTTTGATACCTTCTTTTTCGTTATCTGGTTTGTATTTCAAACACGATGTGAAATTCTCTATAGCTTCTTTATATTTTTTCTGCATCATATATAAACCTCATAATCGTTCAAGAGCATCCGCCTTAATATTTCTGACGAATTCATCGCTCTCTTCAAATTTTTCTGATTCAGATAGTAATTCTTTTGATAGGGATATGAATGCATTATATTGTTTCCCCATTAGTAGATACTGTGTCTTAGTCAATAACATTTGTAAATAAGCTTTTTTATCATCTGACCTAAGCGTATTTAATAATTTATCCATATAAGATATTCCCTTCTCGTAAGTGGATATATCATTATCGTCTGTATATTTTTGGATATACAATAATAAAAGACTCATAAGGAATTTTTCCCTTCGATAAGGAGAAAGAAGACCTACATAATTTTCCATATCTTCTAATAATATTAATGCCCTATCCTTATGCTTCTCATCTTCATCTAGTGCTAAACACAACTGTAAGACAAGCATATCCTCAAATGATAAATATCCATATCGGCGGTGGAGTATATCTTTAGCTAAATAGTAAATATCATCTTTTTCATCCTTCAACAAAACTTTTCGGATAGCTTCCAAATTGTGATCATATTTACGCTCTCTGAGCGCAGATAAATGTATAGGATATACCATAGAACGTTCTTCTTCTGGCTTTGTAAAATCATATTTTTCTCCTGCACCACGATAAAGATCATTAATAATTTTTTGTTTTGACAGTAGAGCATCTGCATCTAATGTATACTCTTTATTCTGGTTTGAAATATCCTTATCTGTTTTTGCTGAGGCATTATAAAATTCTCCATGCAAAAGTTTTTTATCTCATACAAAAACATCAGATCATAAGAGCTTATGGAGTTGATTCTTCATATCTACAACGTCATTTATATCCTCCGATCTTGAAGATAAATCAAGATATCCTTGAGCAATTTTTTTGGTAACATCATTGGACATATTATGTAGAAAAAAATAAAACTATCCTACCTCTAAAGTATACTCAAAAAGAGCGATTTTGTCAAAAAAACAGGCATGATAGAATTTTGGGGGTGGATTATTTTCCAAGAACAAAAAAAAGCCCTGCAATACGCAAGGCTTGAGAAATATTTTTATAACAGATTATCTGATTTTTATTTTCTGACCATCGGTAAATACCTTATATACCTCGCCAGTTTCCTTCCCATTTTTTTTGGAGATTATAAACCCAAAGTCGTAATTATCTTTTTCTTTGGTCACTGTCGATGATGCAGTGGAGAGACTTACATCCCCATTGTACTCGAAACTACCGTAAGAAAATAATCCTGAAGTATATCCATAAGCATGACCGATAGTACCGTTAATGTCTCCTTGTTGACCGGAAAATACGATATTATGAGCATTCTGTGGTTTAAGTATCCCCATGACCGTTGCACTATCAAATGGGACTATCTTATCATACAAGACATCTGAAGTATGCAACATGGTCGTTTCATTCAATAAGCAATATACTTCTCTTCCTTCCGTGGAAACAAATGATACATTTATTAAATTAGTTCCTTCCAACGGATATTCATTGTTATACCCAGTATAACGTGTGATATCTTCGTTGTCCAAAAGGATATTAGACTTTAGATTGGATCGGTGATCCGTTACTATTTTTCTTGTCCTTGTATCGAACATATAATAATATCCTTTTGAGTTTCCAAGAAATACAAAGTTCAGATTATCATTACAGAAATCTGATACCTTGAGTCCTGCCACATAATCAATTTGCGTGAAATTCGTAGTATCGAGAAGCCGCAGCGTATCTTCACATTCCAAAAAATAATACGGATAGTTCACGTGATTTGGATTTTCCTTGAATACTCCCAAAGGAGCTTTTATACTGCTATGCAGCTTGGTATCTCCTTTGATAAGGGAGTACATAAATCCACCTGGTCTGAAACAGATGAAACGATTCAATACTTTAACGTATGGCGCTTCCGGTTTTAGACATCCTATCATACACTGATTAAATAAGGATTTGTAGGGAACTATCGGATAACAGACTTTCAATGTATCGATTATGATTGGAGCTCCGCCTTTTCTTAAAGGAGTTTTGAAGAGGATATATGTTGCTGATCGCATCAAAGTAAATACCAGACTTGTATCCTCTGTATATTCACCCTCTTTTACCTTGTCAGTCTTTAAGTCCAACATTTTGGATACATACGTGGTCATCGAATCTATCTCCACATAGCCATATTCTTTGGTCAAATACGTATAGCTTTTTTTTACCGTGATCTTTCCATCCTGTTTTTTCAATGGATTTCCGCAACTGCAGAGAGAAAATATGAAAATAGCTATTACTATATTCCATATCC
>Ga0209697_10002111_pt1 | contig 29157 bp, 27 predicted proteins | sample AliMusrvi5mmetaG_FD_184115 | JGI IMG/M metagenome (GOLD analysis project Ga0209697, IMG submission 184115) | Freshwater lake bacterial and archeal communities from Alinen Mustajarvi, Finland, to study Microbial Dark Matter (Phase II) - Alinen... | ecosystem: Environmental > Aquatic > Freshwater... | reverse complement strand
CTGCCGCCGGTCCTTCAGGAACTTACCTGACACCCGGCGCAGGGAAAAATGTAGTGCCAACGATTTATTGGCGCCACTTAACCTGTTGATGCTCAACTCTTCCGTTTTTCAAACTGTAGAAGATGGGTTATAGCAAACGAATAGAACCAAGATTACACCCAGCGCGGAGAATATCAGGCCGGCTGGGTGAAATCGTTCGTTCGTTGGTCGTGAAAAGATGTGGGTAATGGCCCCGCCGAGGATGTTTCGCCATGTGGAACATCAGGGCAGTTTCCTGGCAGTTCAAGCCATTCTCGCGAGCATCCATCCGAGTTTTGTCCATGATCAAACTGATTGTCAAATCGTGACTGGATGGGAGGGGATTTACTTCGCGTTCGGATATTATCCGACACTTGCCTTTCGCGGAACATATGAGGACACAATACATCAGGAAATCCTTGATCGCATCATAAGGTATTTCCTTATCCATATAACTGAAAATATGAATTTATGGCTTGCAAACGCTCATGTTTTCAAACCTCCGCTGCTGTCCCAGACAGGGCGTTTTGAGCGCTTGAAAGCTGGATGTGGTAAGTGGCGACGAGTTCAATCCCCATGGCCTTTGTCGCTTGAAGAATGGGATCTCGATATATTATACCTGTGAAGGCGGTTGGAATTGGCGAAGGGTTACGGGGAATTCCGGGTCTCTCAACCTCCCGCGCGCGGCGCGCGCGCTGTCCCAGCAAAAGGAAGGCATTTTCAAGTTTTTCGATGCCCTCGCGCGAGTGCGCGAGAATCGGATGAGACAAGAAAAAACACTGGCATCACCAGAGAAACAAAACCACGACATCCGCCGGAGAAGTGGCAAGGGAATGGCAAGGGGGATTTTTCCGCATTTTCCGATTTCATTGTAACACATTGATTACAAGGAATCGGGCCGGAGAGATTTGAACTCTCGACCTCTTGAACCCCATTCAATATGGTCAACAGTGGAAAAGCCCGCAAACCAGCATGGTTACTACCATATTGATTTTCATTCATGCACATTCTAGCTTGCAATGAGGGCAATGAGGGCAATAGGGTTACCCCGTGCCCAAGCCCATCTCCCTCGCCCCCAATCGTTCCACATGGACTGGTACCCGTCAATGGTCGGTGAATCTCCCGGCAAAAGTTTCACCGAACGGCAAGCGCACCCGGCACTTTTTTGAGACAAAGCAAGCCGCCCTGAATTACTGCGAAGAGCAGCGCATCCGGCTGGTGAATTTTGGCGTGCAGGGGGCGACGCTGCTTTCGCCAGGCCATGTGGATCAGGCCGCGAACGCATTGGAGCTCCTGAAGCCTCACGGCGTCAGTTTGAACGAGGTTGTTCAGGAGTGGCTGTCCCGCAAGCAGGCGGCAGAGGCGTCAATCTCGTTCGAAGCGGCAATGGATGCCTTCATGGAGTTTCGCGCGCGCAGTGAATCCTACACCCGCAGCATCCGGCAAACGAAAAACCGGCTAACCGGGCTGCATGGCCAACTGCTGAACCAGATTACCCCGGCAGACCTCGCTCGAGCCATGGACGGCATGACGCCATCGGTCCACAATTTCACGATTCGCATTCTGGGCGGGCTGTTCAACTATGGCGTCAAGCGCAGCCTGTGTGCATCCAACCCCACCAAAAAGCTCGACCTTGCCCAGCAGGACCGGAAGGAGATCGAGATATATACCGCGCAGCAAAGCGCAAAAATCTTTCGTGCGGCAGAACAGAAGGACCCTGAGTTGGTCCCGTTCCTTGCCCTTTCGTTTTTTACAGGAATTCGCCTTTCCGAAATGCAGCGCTTGGACTGGAGCGCGGTTGACTTGAAGGAAAGTTTTGTTCGTCTTCCGGCCACGATCACCAAGACCAAACAAACCCGGCATATTGATATTTCAGCGAATCTCGCGGCGTGGTTGGCTCCCCACGTGAAAACTTCCGGGACGGTCGTCCCGATCTCTCCAGACGTGCTCCGAAACCGGATGGAAGCACTTCGCGCTCACCACAAGATCCCCACCATCAAACACGGTCCCCGGCACTGCTTCGCATCCTACTGGCTCGCCCAGCATGGCGACATTAACCAGCTCTGCCGGTATCTCGGGCATGATGACCCCGGGACAACCTTTCGGCACTACGCCAAGGCCGCCACCAAGCGCGAAGCGGCGAAGTTCTTTGCAATCATGCCTACAAAGAAACGTGGCGGGAAAAAAGCACAGGCAAAGAAAGGAGGCCTCATTCATGGAAAATAACATTGATAAAACGGTAGGCTGTTTGAGTTTGCCACTGTTGCTGTGGGGAGTGAAGGAGGACGAAGCTCTTAAAACCACGATCTCATGGATGGAAGTAGCGACGCAACGCGGCAAAAGGAAATGGACAGATAATGAATCCGCTCCAATCGCTGACCCTGAAGGTATTGTGGAGATGGCAATAGCTGTCGATGCCGATTCACAGCTCCCGGAAAAGCTGAAAGCAAATCTCACTTACCCCCCTGAAATCACTGAACAAGCCATTTTCGCTGTGCATCGAAACGACATCATCGGACTGGCTAAAGCGGTTAAGGACTGCCGTGCTGTTCATGCGCGGTTTGTGGGCGACCCTGCTGGTTTTTGGAAAAGGCTCGCAAAATATGCAGGACAGAAAAGTACTGGAAGCGAGTGGGAGCAAAATCAGCACAAATGGGTGCGATCCGCCGTCATGTATTGGATTGTTGCGCCAAGGTGGCCGGATTGCCAAAGCTCTCCACCTATGTGCCTGTGGGCTGATAGTGTGTATAAAGTCTTCTTCGATAACGTTCCAGAGGATTCAAACTCGATTCGGAAGATATTGAAAAATCATGGTCTCTATCGACCGGAGGGGATTGCATATCGTATTCGCGGGAATAAATGGGTGCGTTGTCGGCGCGCTCATTGGGCGGTGACAAAACCCTTGAAAGCTGTCCCTGCGTCATAAACGCGATTTGCGATAAATGGATAGGCTGTTATGGAAAAACAGCTTCACCATTTACTGACAAAGCCGGAGGTTGCCGAAGAGCTCGGCGGAGTCTCCGTATCTTACGTCAACCAGCTCCTCGCCCGACGCCTCCTTCCAAAAGTGCGGCTGTCATACCGCGTATGCAGAATTCCTCGCGATGCGGTCGAGCAGTTTATTCGCAGCCGGACCATCAAGTAATTCCTATGGTCAATCCCGAAACACCGCCACCACCACCTGAGACCGACGTTGGCAACGAGACCCCCTCCAATGCCACAACCGGGTCAACGGGGGAGGTTCCGCCCAAGGCGCAGAAGAAACAGCCCAGGTCAGTCTGGAAGAAACCAGTCTCCAACTCGGACCGGAGTCTGACTCCTGCCAATCATGCGGCCGCCAAGATCTTTGAAAACAACCAAGATATTCTGGTAATCCCAACGGCTTGGTATCACCACCTGCGAGTCAAAACTGGGCCGGATGACATCGCAATCGCCCTGCTCGCCGAAATTGTATATTGGTTTCGACCAACGGCGGATAAAAAGCGGAAGTTCAAATCCGATCAACTCCAAAAATACATCAGTGCCTTCACCGGGAAATTTGGCTACTCCCGCCACCAAGTCAGCCGGGCGTTGGCTCGTCTAGAAGCCGCTGGACTGATTACAAGAGAACTCCGGAACATCCCGCTGCGCAGCGGAAGAAGTCTTGGGAATGTCTTGTTCATCGATCTGAATCCAGGGCGTTTGCTGGAGATCTCAACTCCACCCCCTACCGCAAAGATGCACCAAGGGGACGACCCTTCGCGCAAGAATCCCGCAAGCCATGGCGCAAGTATGTCACAACCCTTTGCGCAAGAATGCGAGAAGCATTATACACAGACTGGTTTTCCAGAGACTGCCAAGACAGAGAGAACCATTCCCAAACCCTTTCCTGAAGGAAAGGGCTCTCAATCTTTCTCTCCGGGAAGAGGGAGAGCGGACTGGCGGTCAGAGGCCCGGGAAGACCCCATGGGGCCTTTGGTGTTGGAGTTGTTTCCCGGAGATGCCCAAGACTGGCCGGAACACCTGGCCCGGACCTTCGTCAAACGCCGACGAAGCGGAGCTCTCCCGGACAAGTTGATCCGGCTGGCCCACCGCTGTTACCGGGGAAAACGGGATGATGAGGATCCCCGGAAGTCCTGGAAGGCAAAAACCATCAGGGAATTCCTGGCTCCTTTCCGGTTGGACAAGATGGCAGCGGCTCTGACTGAGGATGTCCGTTGGGAAATCCAGCAAACCCAGGCGGAGTTGGATCGGTGGAAAGCGGATGAATACGGGATGTCATACATCAAGGATATCCTTGATCGCAGCAGGGCTCCTGATTTCAGTTTCCGCTTTGCTGTGGAGGACACCCCGGCCTTCGTGCTGCTGGCGTGCCCCAAGCATCCCGATGCCCCAGAAGCCCGGGTGAAGTATCGGGAGAAGATTGAGGATAACTTGATCGGTTCCCCTAAGATTTTGGAGTTTTGCCGTCTCAATGCTGCCAAGTTGCCTCCGTTTGAGGAGATCTTCGGGTGCACGGAGGCTGAGGTTCTCGGCTGGCAGGCCGAATACGAGCAACGAAGAACGAAGGAAAGCAATGATTGGAAATCACTTTTATGAAGCAAACGCAACGTCTTCCCTGCTAAGGGGTCCACACCAAGGCCGGTGTCCCATCCTCAAAGCGGCAGGACCATCTGCGTGCCCGGCGGCACGAGGCCGGTGACCCCGAGCCCGAGAAGCCGGAGGGGGCGGTCCACCAGCCGCTCCCGGCGCAGGATCGAACATGCGATGGCGTAGATGTCCTCGACGCTCTCCACGGGATCCTCCACGCTGGTCTGACGGGTGAGGGTTGTGAAGTCGGTGTAGCGGACCTTGATCTGGACCGTTCGTGCGGCCAGCCGCTCCTTGCCGAGTTTCTCCGCCAGTTCCCGGGCCTGGTCCTTCAGCGCCGGCACGAGCACCCTGCGGTCGTCGGTGTCGCGCTCGAAGGTTTCCTCGGCGCTCACGCTCTTGACCTCGCCGTCGTATTCGAGTGCCCGGTCATCCTCCCCCATCGCGTAGCGTCGGAGGATCGGCGCGTAGGAGCCCACCAGCGCCCTCAACTCGCCCCGGTAATCCTGGAGGTCGCCAATGGTGCGCAGGCCGGTTTTGGCCAGTGTCTCCGCCGTCACCTTCCCGACGCCGTGGATGGCCGATGCCGGGAGCGGGCGCAGGAACTCCACCTTCTCGGCCTCCGTGATGCAGAACAGGCCGTCGGGTTTGCCGTGGTCGCTCGCGATTTTGGCCAGGAGCTTGTTGGCACCGATGCCGATGCTGGCGGTCAGTCGGCGCTCCGAGCTGATGAGGTCCTTCATCTCCCGGCCGAGCCCCATGACAGCCTCGGGATCGAAGGCTGCAAACCGGTGGCTCATGTCGAGGTATGCTTCGTCAACGCTGACCTGCTCGACGGCACCGCCAAACCGGGTCAGCAGCCCCATGATTTCGCCGGACTCCGTGCGGTAGGCGTCCATGCGAGGGCGGATGAACACCCCGGCGGGGCAGATCCGCTGTGCAGTTCTCGACGGCATGGCCGAGCGGACGCCGAACTTCCGGGCCTCGTAGCTGGCGGCGCACACCACTCCCCGCTTGTCGGGTGGCGAGCCGACGATGACCGGCCTGCCCCGGAGGGAGGGGTTGTCGCGCTGCTCCACGGACGCGTAGAAGGCATCCATGTCGAGGTGGAAGATGACGCGGGGCATGCCTGTGGGAGGTATCAGCAGGCAGGGCTGGCAACAAGCATCTGCTCGCTCGGTGACTGCGGGCGTGCATTTTTTCGAAATGCCGGTCATGATTCACGCCGTCATGCCGTAATCCGTCCGATCCCTTCCACCGATGACTCGCGAAAAAATTACTCTTTCCCAGCTCGAATCGTTCCTCTTCAAGTCGGCGGACATCCTGCGGGGGAAGATGGATGCCTCGGAGTTCAAGGAGTTCATTTTCGGGATGTTGTTCTTGAAGCGGCTGTCGGACGAGTTCGAGCTGAAGCGGGACGCCATCAGGAAGGAGTATGCCCACCTCCGCGATCAGCCGGAGTTGCTGGCCGAGCTGCTGGAGGACAAGACCACCTACGGGGAGACGTTCTTTGTCCCGGTGCGGGCGCGGTGGCATGAATCGTGGATCGACGAGAACGGCGACGAGGTTCCGGCGCTCAAGGATCTCAAGCACGACATCGGCAACATGCTCAACAAGGCGATTGCCGCCGTGGAGGATGAGAACGACGCCCTGGCCGGGGTGCTGAAGAACAACATCGACTTCAACGCGGTCAAAGGGAAAACCAAGATCCCGGACCAGAAGTGGAAGGACCTCCTCGACCACTTCAGCCAGCCGGGCTTCGTCCTGGTGAACGACAACTTCGAGTTCCCGGACCTCCTCGGTGCCGCCTACGAATACCTGATCAAATTCTTCGCCGACAGCGCGGGCAAGAAGGGCGGCGAATTCTACACCCCCGGCGAAGTCGTCCGGCTCCTCGTGCAGATCATCAAGCCCCAGGCCGGGCACGAGATTTACGATCCCACCATGGGCTCGGGCGGGTTCCTCATCCAGAGCCACCAATACGTCGAGGAGCAGGGGCAGAACCCGAATGACCTCGCGCTCTTCGGCCAGGACTCGAACGGCACGGTCTGGTCGATCTGCGTGATGAACATGATCCTCCACAACATCACCCGGTTCACGATCGAGAACGGGGACACCCTGGAGGATCCGCTCATCCTGGAGCACGGGAGCGTCCGGAAGTTCGACCGCGTCATCGCCAACCCCCCATTTTCCCAGAATTACAGCCGGGCCACGCTCAAGTTCCCTTCCCGTTTCCGCGAGTGGTGCCCGGAGACGGGGAAAAAGGCGGACCTCATGTTCGTCCAGCACATGGTCGCCAGCCTGAAGGCCGGCGGGCACCTGGCCACGATCATGCCGCACGGCGTCCTTTTCCGGGGCGGCAAGGAGAAACTCATCCGCGAGTTGCTCATCAACGACGACGTGATCGAGGCGATTATCAGCCTGCCGCCCGGACTGTTCTACGGCACCGGCATCCCGGCCTGCGTCATCGTCATCAACAAAAACAAGCCCGATGCCCTGCGCGACCAGGTCCTCTTCATCAATGCCGACCGCGAATTCGCCGAGGGCAAGAACCAGAACAAACTCCGGCCGGAGGACATCGAGAAGATCGACTTCGTCTTCACCCACAAGCGCGAGCTGCCGAAATACAGCCGCCTCGTCACCAAGGCGGAGATCGTCGAGAAACACGACTACAACCTGAATATCCGCCGCTTCGTGGACAACACCCCGGACCCGGAGCCGGAGGACGTCCAGGCCCACCTCATCGGCGGCATCCCGGAATCCGAAGTGCTCAGCGTCCAGTATTCCGTTTTCAGGGAGAAATTCGGGATCGGGACAGCGACTCTGTTCCGGCCGGAGCGGGATGGATACCTGGCGTTTGTGGATGCCATTGACCGCAAGGCCGCGATCAAGCCGTTGATCGAGGGCGAGGCCTCGGTGGTGCGCACGCTCACCGGCCACCGGGAGGCCCTGCAATCGTGGTGGGAGATCGCCCGACACGACTTCGCCCAGCTCCGGGAGGGGAAGAAAATGCCGGAGGTCCGGCAGGAATTGCTCTCGACCCTGAAATCTCGCTTCATCCCGCTCGGGGTCCTCGACGAATTCCAGAGCGCCGGGGTCTTCGTGAACTGGTGGCAGCAGATCCGCTACGACCTGAAAACCATCGTCTCCACCGGCTGGCATCACACCCTCATCCCGGACTCCTACCTCATCGCCGCGTTCTTTCAGGCGGAGGCCGATGCCATCGAGACACTGGAGGCCGCCATCAGCGAGGCCCAGAGCGAGTTGGCCGAGGCCGTGGAAGCCGGGCAGGAGCTGGCCGCCTACGAGCCGGAGGAGGACGAATCCGTCACCGCCGCCGTCATCAAGGATGCCCTGAAGGTTCTCATTGACGACCTCAAGGGCAGCACTGGCGAGTCCGCCAAAAAGGAACTGAAGGCCCTGCAAGCGCAGGAAAAAGCGATCGCGGCACTGGAGAAGCGCATCAAGGACAGCAAGGGCGACCTCCACACCCTGACGGTTGAACTCGACCTCAAGCTTCAACTCAAGCGGCTTGGTGCCGAGGACTTCAAAGCCGAGAGCGAACAGCTTCTCCGGCAGGTGCAGGCTCAGCTCGCCACTCTGGACGCGACGAACAAGGAGGAGAAAAAGCGGATCACCGCCCTGACGAAAGACCGGGCCGCCATCGAAGCCCGGCTCGCCAAGACCGATGCCCTGTTCGCATCCATCGGCGGCAGGCTCACCGACGAGGAGGCCAAGACGCTCATCCTGAAAAAACTCCACGACGTGGCCACTGGCGAACTCGACCGCTACCTCAATGCCGCCAAACGCCTCTTAATTCAGTCGGTCGAAAACCTCTGGGACAAATACGCCGTCTCCAGCCGGGCACTGGAGACCGAACGCACGGAAACCCTCAAGGCGCTGGATGGGTTTTTGAAAGAGCTGGGGTATTTGAAATGAGTGCGATTGAAACTGTGACTCTGCCTCGTGTTGGGTTGCTGAAGATGGGTGAAACCATCATCGAGAAAGATTGCACGGGTGAAGGCCTGCCAATCTACTCGGCTGACAAGAGCAACCACCCATGGTCATATTCTACTCACTTCAAACGCCTCAACAAGAGGGGCACAATCGTTCTTGGAGCGAGGGGAACCATCGGCTACCCCCGTCTTCCCCGTGATCAGGAGTTCGGTGCGACGCAAACAACAATCACACTCACACCAGACTCCGACGCTTTCCATTCCGAGTTCGTTTTCTTCGCCCTTCAACAACTTGACTTCACGCTTCTGGGCGCACAGCAGGCGATTCCGATGCTCACGGTTGGTAATTTGGAATCGGTGACGATTCCAAAGTTTCCAAAACCAGAACAAACCAAAATCGCCGAGATCCTCTCGACGGTGGACCGGGCTATTTCGCAGACGGAAGCCCTGATCGCCAAGCAGCAGCGCCTCAAGACCGGCCTGATGCAGGACCTTCTCACCCGTGGCATCGACGAACACGGCAACCTCCGCTCCGAACAAACCCACCAGTTCAAAGACTCCCCGTTGGGACGGATCCCGGTGGAGTGGGAGGTCCACACGCTGGACCGGTGCGTGAAAAATAATGCTCCGATATGCTACGGCATCCTGATGCCCGGCACAGGATTCGACAACGGCGTCCCTGTCATCAAAGTCAAGGACGTCATTGGCGGGCGCATTCTTCAGGATCACCTTCTGCTCACTGACCCGAAAATTGACTCTCAATACAAGCGGTCGAGGCTTCGGGCCGGAGATCTGCTGATTACCATCCGAGGAACCACAGGTCGGGTTGCCGCTGTCCCGCCTGAACTTGATGGTTCCAACATCACACAAGATACCGCCCGGTTGCGGCTTGATGATCAATGCTCCCCGCAGTTCTTTTACTTCCTCCTGCAATCGAAGGTCGTCCAAGATCAAGTGCTGCTGCATTCTGTCGGGCAAGCGGTCAAAGGCATCAATATCAGCGAGGTGAAGCGGATTTCTTTCGGTCTCCCCCCAAGGCACGAACAGGAAGAAATCGGGCAACGCCTGGCAAAGCTTGAGTCTTCCTTGGGCAGCAGCAGGCGTCAGTTATCCAAACTCCAGTCACTCAAGACATCCTTGATGCAAGACCTGCTGGCCGGCAGGAGAAGGGTGACTGATTTACTGGACGAGTGAGAGCTATCAGACACGATTAAATATCTATGCCCGACACCCCTTACGAGACACTTTGCAAGCGCGCCCAAGCCTGCATTTCAAAAGCCCCCGTGGTTATCCTAGGAAGTGGGGCATCGATGGCGGAGGGCATTCCTGGCATGGCTCAATTACGAGCCCACCTCCTGACGGTTCAACTTCCAAAGGGATCAAAACCTCAGGACCAGGAACAGTGGGAGATCTTTTTGGAAAAGCTGAAAACCACCGACCTAGAAGCTGCTTTGCAGGAGGTGAACTTGCCCCCCCATTTGGATGACCGCGTAGTAACTGAGACTTGGAAATACCTTCATCCGCACGATCTCGCGGTTTTTAACCGGATGCTCGACCGCCAGGCTCCTGTTGCTTTGACGCGTTTGTTTCAGCACCTACTAAGAAGCACGATCAAAAGTATCGATGTAGTCACTCCAAACTATGATCGATTGGCCGAGTATGCTGCAGATTTTGGGGAAATATACCACGAAACGGGTTTTCGACATGGACACGTTCGCACGCGTCTGGGGGACGGGCGGCAGACGATTCAAATCAACAACATTGTCCAGAATCGAGTAAATATTTGGAAAGTTCATGGATCATTCGAATGGTTCAGGGATCCTTCAAATATCGTAAGGGCACTTCCCATTTCTCACCCCAAACCCGCCGATTGGACACCCGCTATCGTGACACCCGGCATTCAAAAATATCGACGAACTTACGATGAACCATTTGTATCGATCAAAACCGCGTCGGATCGAGCATTCTCATCGGCATCGGCGTTCTTCTGCATTGGCTTCGGGTTTAATGACGACCACATTCAAACCAAGCTTAAAGAGCGCTGCAGGGCTCATCGAACCCCGTTGGTTCTTATCACCCATACAATCACCAAGACGGCAAGTGACGTGCTTGGCGGCAGCCAGTGTGAAGAATATCTCGCCGTAGAGTTGGCCAGTGAGGGTTGTAAGATTTTTTGTCCAGAATTTCCGTCTGGTGCAATCGTCACCGAGGGTGAGTATTGGAAACTTGAAGAATTCATTAACCTTGTAACATCATAATGAGCACTATATTCGATTTCGCAGATAACGAATCTTTAGGAACTGTTAGATCAGTTGATACTACTGCCGTTGTAGTTTACGTCCCAGACCCGGAACGACTCAGAAGGCTGCAAGTAAATCGACTTTCGGTTCTGCGGAGCAGCCGACCCGGACAGCATCTTGTAGGCATTATCCAAAAAATCACACGAACTTCCCTAGGAGATACTTCAGTTGCGGATGAAGTCGAAGTAACCTCTTTGCCGACAGAGCTCAACCTTGTTCGGATTTCCTTGATTGGAACTCTTTTGGATCGCAGAGGATCTGACCAAAATGTTTTTCTTCGCACATTGGAGACAGTCCCCGAAATTGATGCGATGTGCTTTGCGTTAGAAACGACTCGGCTAAGCCGTTTCATGGAAGTTATCGCAAGCATCGGAGAAAACTCGGAGCAGCGACTATTGCTCGGAACCTATACCCTTGATGAAACCGCAGAAGCCTTTCTCAATGGTAACAAATTCTTTCAAAGGCACGCGGTTATTGTTGGAGGCACAGGCTCCGGTAAGTCGTGGACTACCGCAATGATTCTCGAACAGGTGGCAAAGCTTCCCAATGCAAATGCCATCATTTTTGATCTTCACGGAGAATACTCAAACATGGAAGGCGACGGGGTGAGTCACTACAGAATTGCAGGACCGACCGATCTTGACGAGGGTCGCACCCTGAGCGACGGCGTTGTCTTTCTGCCGTATTGGTTGCTAAGTTACGATGCCATGGTTTCCATGTTTGTGGACCGGTCTGATAATAATGCACCCAACCAAGCAATGCTAATCGCGCGATCAGTGATTGAAGCCAAGCGTTCATACCTTAAAGCGGGCAACAAAGCGGAACTTCTCGAGAACTTCACTATCGACAGCCCGATTCCATTTGATCTCGAAACTGTTCTTTCTGAACTTGATCGCTTGGATAATGAAGATGTTGAAGGAGCGAGGGCGGGCACAACGAAAGCAGGAGACTTCAAGGGGAAACTCAGTCGTTTAATTCAGCGCCTAAGAAACAAGCAGACCGATCGCCGCTTAGGTTTTCTTTTTCAGGGTGATAAGGCCACGTTTGATTACGACTGGCTCTCGATGCTTTCCAACGCTTTGATTGGAGGGACGAAGGATCAGCAGGAGGGTCGTGGTGGCGTCAAGGTGGTAAACTTTTCCGAGGTTCCATCTGACATTTTGCCGCTAATTGTGAGTCTCGTCGCTAAATTGGCGTTTTCTATTCAACAATGGACGCCTTCCGAAGCCCGCCACCCGGTAGCATTATTCTGTGATGAGGCTCATCTTTATATTCCAGAACGAAGCGGCTCGGATAACTCTGGCGTGGTTTCCGTTCAGATTTTTGAACGTATTGCCAAGGAAGGCCGAAAATATGGTCTTGGGCTTGTTGTAATAAGCCAGCGTCCTTCTGAGGTGAATCGAACCGTAATGAGCCAGTGCAATAATCTGATCGCCATGAGGCTCACCAACGGTGATGATCAAACTGTTATCCGGCGTTTATTACCAGATAGCCTTGGCAGCTTTGGTGACTTGCTACCAATTCTTGATACTGGCGAAGCATTGGTCGTTGGTGACGCAACGTTACTGCCGACGCGGATTCGTATCGCTAAACCCGACAACCCACCCAACAGCGCTACTGTTCCTTTCTGGCAGAGGTGGAGCGAGTCAGATGGTAAAATGTCAGTTCCGTCTGCTGTCGAAAACTGGAGAAAGCAGGCGATTAGATAGAAAACCCTCAGTATTTTTGCTCTATTGTTCATTGCCACGGCCATGACCTCGAAACTCCCCATCAACCTCGAAAACCTCCTGCGCCAGCGGCAGGTAGAAGGCGAGCGGATCGAATACAAGGCGGGCTGGAACCCGGACGCGATCCTGCGGACGCTGTGCGCATTCGCCAACGATTTCGAGAATCTGGGCGGGGGATATGTGGTGATCGGGCAGGACTGCGATGCCAACGGGCGGCCGGTGTTTCCTCCCGTGGGTGTCCCGGATACCCAGCTCGACAAGATCCAGCGGGAGTTGCTGGGATTCTGCAACCTGATCCAGCCGCCGTATTTTCCGCTGCTGAGCGTGGAGCGTTTTGAAGGTCGCAACCTGCTCGTTCTCTGGGCACCGGGCGGACTGACCCGGCCATACAAGGTGCCGAAGTCGGTGACGGCAAAGATCAAGGAATACCGGTATTACGTCCGCCGCTACACCAGCACGGTCGAGGCCAAGGGCGAAACCGAGCGCGAGTTGATCGGCCTCACGGCACAGGTCCCCTTTGATGACCGGGTGAACCAGACGGCCACGGTGGGCGACCTCTCCCCTCGCCTGATGGAGGAATTCCTGCGCGAAGTCGGCAGCGGGCTCGCGGACGAGGTGCCCGCGCTTCCGGCGGAAGCATTGGGCCGCCAGATGAAAGTGGTGGCCGGCCCGAGCGAAGCTCCCCTGCCACAGAATGTCGGCCTATTGTTTTTCAACGAGCATCCCGATCGGTTTTTCCCGGTCACCCAGATCGATGTCGTCTGGTTTCCGGAAGGCGCGGGCGGCGACCGGTTTGAAGAAAAGGTGTTCCAGGGGCCGCTGGGCCGGATCACCCGTGATGCCATCAGCTTCATCCAGCGGAATTACCTCAAGGAAACGATCATCAAGCACCCGGATCGGCCGGAAGCCGAGCGGTTCTGGAATTTCCCGCAGGCGGCCATCGAGGAGGCGGTGGTTAACGCCGTCTATCACCGTTCCTACGAGATCCGGGAGCCGGTGGAGGTCCGCATTTCCCGCGAGGATCTGGTGGTGCTGAGCTTTCCCGGTCCCGACCGCTCGATCAAGATGGAGGACCTGCGCCGGGGGAAAGCCGTCTCCCGCCGCTACCGGAACCGGCGGATCGGGGAGTTCCTCAAGGAACTGGACCTCACCGAAGGCCGCTCGACCGGCATTTCCAAAATCATCAAGGCCATGGCGGCGAACGGTTCGCCCGCGCCGGAATTTGAGACCGACGACGACCATTCCTATTTCCTCATCCGCCTGCCGGTGCATGAAAAGGCGGCGGCATGGGCGGAGGGTCTCGAATCCACCGCCGGGGAGACTACCCAAGAAACTACCCAGAAAACTACCCAGAAAACTGCCCAGAAGATCATTGAGCTACTGCGCGAGCGGCCAGAGATCGGACGGAAAGAACTTTCTGAGCTGCTTGGAAACATCACGGAGAGCGGGGTGAAGTATCAACTGAACAAACTCAAGGCCGCTGGCGTAATCCGGCGCATCGGACCTGACAAAGGCGGTTGCTGGGAGGTGCTCGACAAACCATGAGCGCGAACGCCGCCCAGATTCGCCTCGACGAGCGAAACCACGTCGAGAAGCCGTTGCTGGATCAACTGGACGGGCTGGGCTGGGAAATCATCGATCTGGATGCCAAGCAGCATCCCGGCGACAGCCACCGCGCGAACTTCACCGAGGTGGTGATGCTGCCGGTGTTGCGGGCGCAGTTGAAGGTGATCCAGCCGTGGCTGGAGGACGACCAGGTGGAGGAGGCGGTCAAATGCCTGACGGCCAGCTTCCCCGGTTCGAACCTGCTCCAGAACAACCAGCATGTCTTCCGCCTGTTTCTGGAGGGGACAAGCGTTTCGGAAAATCGCCAGACCGGAGAGAAGAGCCCGACGGTGCGGTTCATTGATTTCAACGACAGGCGGAACAACCGTTTTATCGCGGTGTGCCAGTTTAAGGTGCGGATCCTCGGCACGGAGCACCACATCATCCCGGACATCGTGCTTTTTCTCAACGGACTGCCCGTGGTGGTGGTCGAGTGCAAATCCCCGAAGGTGAAGGAACCCATCCCCGAAGCCATCGAGCAACTGCTGCGATACGGTGAGCAGCGGGGTGCCAGAGGGGAAGGCAGTGCCCCGCTCTTCTACTACAATCACTTTCTGATCACCACCTGCCGCCAAGAGGCGAAATTCGGCACGATCACGACCCACAACGAAAAGCAATTTTTCCGGTGGGCGGATCCGTTCCCGCGCACCCTCAACGATCTCGACCACGGCAGCAGCAGCCCCAATGACCAGCAGCGCCTTGTCGCCGGGATGCTGGATCATGCCAACCTCCTGGATCTCATCCGGACGTTCACGCTCTTCAGCACGAACGACAAGGGCGAGATGATCAAAGTGGTGGCCCGGTATCAGCAATTCCGCGCCGTCAAGCTGGCTGTGAAGCGGTTGCTGGAGGGGAAGAACCCGCGCGAGCGCAGCGGCATTATTTGGCATACCCAGGGCTCCGGGAAATCGCTGACGATGATGTTCATGGTCCGGGAGATGTATCGGCACGCTTCCCTCTCGAAGTGGAAGATCATCTTCGTGACCGACCGCACGCAGTTGGAGCAACAGCTCGCGGAAACCAGCCAGAGCATCGGCTTCACCGTCAAGGTGGCCGACAGCATCAAAAAGTTGAAGGAGCTGCTGGTGAGCGATGCTTCCGATCTGGTGATGGCGATGATCCACAAGTTCCGCGAGGCGGACCTGACGGAGACATTCCCGGAGCTGAATACCAGCCCGCATATCCTCCTGATGACCGACGAGGCGCACCGGTCGCAGTATTCCCTGCTGGCCGCCAACCTGGACAAGGGCGTGCCCAACGCCTCCCGAATCGGCTACAGCGGGACACCGATCGATAAGACAGAGCGCGTCTTCGGCGATTACATCGACAAATACACCATGCGCCAGTCGATTGCGGACGGCGTGACGCTGGAGATCATCTATGAGGGCCGCACCCATAATGCCGAGGTGACCGACAAGGCCGGGATGGACACCGCATTCGCCGATGTCTTCAGCGATTACAATCTCCAACAGCGCATGGAGATCCTGGGCTACGGCTCGCGCACAGCTTATCTGGAGAGCGACACGACCATCGCGGCCAAGGCCAAGGATATGGTGGGGCACTACCTCACGCATGTTTTCCCCAACGGCTACAAGGCCCAGATTGTGGCGACCTCACGCGAAGCGGCGGTGCGATATAAAGCGCATGTCGATGCGGCGGTGGCCTATGCCATCGCGGAGCTGGAAAAGGCAAACCCGCAAAAGCTCGATGTGGCATGCCTGAAAAAGCTCCAGAGCGACGTGGTCATTTCCGGCAGCCACAACGACGAGAAGCACCTGACGCCCTACACCAACTCCGCGAAGCACGAGACGACGATCAAGAGCTTCAAGCTGCCGTTCGGCCGGGAGGACGAGGGCGTGAACGGTGATGTGGGTATCGTGATCGTCAACAACATGCTGCTCACGGGGTTCGACGCCCCGGTGGAGCAGGTCATGTATCTGGACAAGATCATTGTCGCCCACAGCCTGCTCCAGGCGATTGCCCGCGTGAACCGGGTCGGCGGCGATTCCAAGGAGAAGGGGTTCGTGGTGGATTATGTCGGCGTCGGCAACCACCTCAAAAAGGCACTCGATAACTACGACGAGCGGGAGCAGGACGAGGTGTTGGACGTCCTGAGTTTCCCGGAAGCGGAACTCCGAGAGCTGAAGGCGAGCCATGACGAGGTGCTTGCCATGCTGAAAAAGCACAAGCTGACCGACCTCACGGATCACGATGCGTTTTTCGATGTGTTCTACGACGAAGATCTGCGCTTCGAGTTCATGAGCGTCTTCAAGAAGTTCACCAAGAACCTGAACCTCGTCTTCCCTGCCAAGGAGGCGCTGGACTTCATGGGCGACTATCAGGCGCTCGTGGAAATCAATGTGCTGGCGGAAAAACATTTTCGCGACCGGCGGCTGAGCATGAGGGGGATCCCACCCAAACTGCGCAAAATCACCGACGCATTTCTGGAGTCGCGCGGCATCAACGTGAAGGTAGAGCCGATCTCGATCCTGGACGAAGATTTCCAGAAGGAGGTCAAAAAGCATGACCGGACGAAAACCAAGGCAGCGGAGATCGAACACGCGGTCCGGCACCATCTCGATGTGGACTTGAACGACGATCCCGAGCTACAGGCATCCTTTGCCAAAGCGCTGCGGAAGATCTTCAAGGAGTTCGCCAATAACTGGGCCAAGATCTACGAGGAGCTGGAGAAGCTGCGCAAACGCATCGTGAACGCAGGCAAAGAACCGACGTATGGCCTGCACCGGAAAAAGCAGATGCCGCTGTTCCGGATGCTGCGGCGGGAGATTTTTGGCGAGGAGCCGGCGGAAGGGTCGCTCAGCACCGCAGAGACGGGCGCGACGTTTGGCATGAAGGAGGAAGAGAAGATCAGCAATCTCGTCGCTCTGACACAGGATCTCTACGGGGAAATCGAGCGGGAGCTGAAGCTTACCGGCTTCTGGGAGAGCATCCCCGCCCGCAACAAGCTGGTCGCCGACCTCCAGAAAGTTCTCCTGCAGCCCGATTTTTCAAAGCTCCCGGGAATCGTGAAAAACCGGAAGCATATCATCAGCCGCCTCATGGAAATCGCGGAGAAGAACCACGACACGATCCTTTACGCCGCCTGATGGATCTCAATTACCAGATCGTCCGGTCTGCCCGACGCAAGAAACTCACGATCACCGTGGAGCGGGACAGGTCGATCATCGTCCACGCCCCAGAGAGCATCGCAGAGGAGGCGATCCGCCGGGTGGTCGATTCCAAGCGGCAGTGGTTGTTCGACAAGGTGCATCACACGCAAAAGTATCAGTCACGCCAGCACCCTCCCGGCAAGGAAGTGGTCAACGGCGAATCGGCTCCTTACCTCGGCAGAGAATACCGCATCGAGGTCACCGAGACGGCGAGCGGGGCGGTCGAGTTTTCGCGCCGGTTTCTGATCCCCTTGGCCCAGCAAAAAAAGCGGCGAGAGGTTTTGAAGGCGTGGTATGTCGAGCGTGCGAAGGAAACGATCCTGCCGCTGGTCGCCCGACACGCCCGCGATCTCGGGGTCCAATACGGCGCGGCCCGAATCGTAGACAACCGTTATCGCTGGGGCTCCTGCACGGTGAAGGACAACGTGAATTTCAACTGGAGGCTGATCAAGGCCCCGATGTTCGTCATCGCCTACGTGATCGTGCATGAACTCGCCCACCTCCTCGAAGGCAACCATACCCCGCGCTTCTGGAACATCGTCAGGGCCAAAGCCCCATCGACCGAAAAAGCCAGAACCTGGCTGAAAGAACACGGGCAGATCCTTGAAGAAGAGGTTTGAATTCACCCGAACAAATCGGGATCGTCATTTTCCTCCACCCCCGGCGGCAGTGGGGCAAACCGGGGCACCTCCAGCAGCGGCATGCGCGGATGTTGAAACCGGTCGAGTTCCTCCGGGCTTGAGGCGCGGGTGACGACCTTGATGAGCGGCTGGGTGGTCTGGATGTCCACCAGTCCCCGGATGATGAAGCCTTCCACCTCATCCCAGATCAGCTTCCCGGTGACCTCGGACCTCTCGGCAAACCGATCTGCCGGGATGTCGATGAGGACCGCCCCTCGCTTTTGCCACCAGGACAGGATCTCGCTGCGGGCAAACCCCGCCCAGGCATGGCGGACGATCCCCCGCTCGCCGGAGCCGGTGACCTCGCTGCCGGGCTTGTAGGTTTTGCCTCGGAACTGGAACGTCGCGCACATGGCGGGCCTCAGGTGGAAAAATGCAGGGCCAGCCAGACGGCATCGGCCGACACCGATTCCGCCCGGTGCCGGGTATTGGCTGCAATCAAAAGAAAGTCGCCGGTCTTGAGCGTCACATCCCCGCCGGGATCAAACCGCAGCACGGCCTCACCACGGACCAGCAACACCCACTCCGGGTTCTTCTGGTCATACCAGAACCCTTCCGCGCTGGCCTGACCGTTGGAAACGATTTGTTCCAGGCGGATGCCGGGCAGGTCGAGGAGGGTGCGGAAAGTCTCCGTCTCTCCCGGCGGGGACTCCATGAGGTTTTTGACGACTGGCGGCATGGCTCTATTTTTTGATCACAACCGCACCGAGCCGACCGTCCGTGCGCCAGAGGTCACCGCCACCGTTGCGGCCTTGCCTCTCCTGGTGGAACCCGTCCACATAGTACTCATCCTGCGCCCAGCCTGCCTTCTGCAACCCGGCCATGATGAGATCCCGCTCTGCATCCACGTCCGGCCCGATGTGATGGGTGACCTGCCCGGTTGCATGGCTCAGGCCGACGCGCTCGTCGAACGTCGCCGAGCCAAACCAGGCAGGACGTCCGTCTTTGAGTTTATCCTGCCGCCAGAACCGGACATGGTGGCGCTGGCGCGGGCTGCCGCCGACCGGGAGTTCAAACGCCAGATCTTGCTTGCGGCCGAAGAGGAAAAGGCTGCTGACCGGGGCCTCGTCATCCGGTTTCCTGACGACCGAATCCACCACGATGCGCAAGCTGCTGCCGAGGGTGATCGGGTTGGCCGGATACCAGCCGGCGGCGTGCATGGCGCGGACGAGCTCTATCTCTTCCCCCTCGATGGTGATGTTGACCGGGTCGCCCGGATGGCCGTCCGAGGTCAGCGTGATGCGCGGGCCTCCGGTGAAGTGATGGCGGTAGTAGAGCTTCGACAACCACGGAACGAAGAGGTAAGCGGCGATGGCCCACGCCACCAGGATGATGATCAGCCAGACGATTCTTTTGTTCATACGCTGCCCGGACACGCCTGTCACTCTGGCTTATGCGCCGCCGGCCTGTCGAATGTTTTGGCTGGATACGCAATGCCGGGCTCAAACGAAGCAAGGTCGGGTATCAGAGGGGATGTCGCTTTCAAGATCCCCGGCATTCCCGCCGCGCAGAATTCAGAGATTTCGTTCTGTCCCGCGCCGCCGGGCGGGCGGTAAACTGCGGGCATGACCACCGAACAGATCCACGGGCACGAAATCATCGAACTTGTCGCCAAATACCCGGAAGGCATCGCGACCGGAACGCTCGCCGACATCGTGGCGGGCGAATTCGGGACCGGCGCACGGTTCTTCACCTGCTCGGCGGAGAACATGTCCTTGCCAGAACTCCTGGCATTCCTCGGCGAGCGGGACAAGGTCCAGCTCCGCGACGGCCTCGTTTTCCCCGGCGGATCGCCTGCCTGCGAGCACCATTGATTGGTCTGCGACATGAGTAAAGGATTGAGTAGGCGTTCCACGATCATTTGGGGATTTGCGGCGGTCCTTGCCGTCACGGCCGGTTTCGAGTGGTGGATGGGGCGCTCGCTTTTCGGGCCTGATGGCAAGCCTGGTCTCTGGGAGGGCGACATCTGGAGCAGCGAATGCTCCCAGCGCCTGGCAGACGCCTACTCCTTCTCCCACATTGGTCATGGGCTTCTGTTTTTCGGCCTGCTGTGGCTCTTTGCCCGGCGCGTGCCGATCCGGTTCCGTTTCCTGATAGCCGTGCTGGTGGAGGCTGGTTGGGAAATGCTGGAAAACTCGCCGATCATCATCAACCGCTACCGCGAGGCAACAATGGCCCTCGGGTATTCGGGCGACAGCATCCTCAATTCCCTGAGCGATATTCTGATGATGTGCATCGGGTTCTTTCTGGCATGGAGGCTCCCGCTTTGGGCGAGCGTGGCGCTCTTCGTCGCGATGGAGGTTGGCTGTGCGCTCTGGGTGCGGGACAACCTCACCCTCAACGTCATCATGCTCGTCCACCCGGTCGAGGCGATCAAGGCGTGGCAGATGGGCGGCCATCCCTGAGCGTTTGGACGAACCGGCTGCTACATCACTTTCCTTCGCTTGCCACCTTCCCCGGAAGCGACGAACCTTTGCGCATGAAAGCTCTTTTTGCCTTCCTGCGAAACCTGCTCCGAAGACCGATGCCCGTGCCACGGATCTGGACCCGCTGGATGCCGTAGCCACTTTCCCCCATGCGACGATCCTCAATGCCGCAGCCTGAGAAAATCCAGCAACTCCTGGCCGCTGGCCGTGCTGTCGCCGAGGGATTTCTCCGGGACAATGGGCGGGTGCCGCCCATGATGCTGGCCTTTTCGGATGACGGGATGATTCTCCATTCCGCCACCAGCACGACGCATCCCCAGGTGAAGGATGACTTTGCCGGGGCCTGCCGCCTGCTGGCGCGGGCCAACCGCTCCACAGCGGTCGTCCTGATCCTAGAAGCCTGGGCGCGAATCGCCCCTCCCGGTGGATCCATTGATACCGAGATCCGCCCCTCCACCGCGCCGGACCGGATTGAGGTCGTCAGCCTGAACGCCGAGATCCCCGGTCACGGATACCTGGCTATGCACGAGATCCAGCGGGACAAGGACGGGAAGTTTTTCTCTCTGGGCGAAGATCGCGGGATCGGCGCGGCGGACATGCAGGGCCGGTTCGCAGGCATCCTCCCCGCAACCCCGCCGACGGACATCGAGGCCGAGGTGGCGAAGAAAGTCCTCCGGAGTTTCGGGATCAATCCCGACGGCACGCGGATCAACCCGCTCTGGAATTAGCCATCCGATGAAGCAATTTCTTGAGCGTGGAGGAGCTTGGGTTGCCGGGCAGTTCCTTCTCTTTGCAGTCTTGATCATGCTTGCGCTCAGGTATCCCGGCACGGGACCGGCGGCATGGAGATGGGCGGGGGCACTGGTTCTTGTCGTGGCCGCTGTCACTGCCGTCGTAGGGGCAAAGGCGCTCTGCAGAAACCTCACCCCGTTCCCGAAACCCGCCGATCACGCCAAGCTGGTCCAACACGGGATCTACGCGAGGATCCGCCACCCGCTCTACACCGCCGTGATCCTGGCCGGATTCGGCTGGGCACTTGTCTGGCTGAGCTGGCCTGCTGCGGTGGTGGCGGCCGCATTGATCCCGTTCCTCCACGCGAAATCCTGCCGGGAGGAAGGCTTCCTGCGCCAGAAGTTTCCGGGGTATCGCGAATACGAGACCCGCACCTGCCGGTTCATCCCCTGGATCTACTGATACCTATGCTCTGGCCGGGTCGTGTTTCCTGTTGCCAAACTCGGCAAAACCCACGCTAAATCGCTCTTTCCAACATGGACATCAAACACATCACCAGCGACACACTCCGCAGCCTGCTCGGCCTGACGGACAAAAAAGACCAGCTCATCAAAGCCGTAGCTGGCGTTGAAGACGAACTTGCCAAGGCGCTCAAGAGCATCGCCACAACGGCGCAGGATGCCGTCGAAAGCATCACCCCCGGCAAGAGCGACAAGCCCGCCAAGCCGGTCAAAAAGAAGCGAAAAATGAGCCTCGAGGCCCGCGCCCGCATCTCAGCCGCCGCGAAGGCACGCTGGGCCGCCCACCGTTCCAAAAAGAGCAAAGGCAATGCGAAGGCCCACAGGAAGCCCAAAGCCTGAGCCGCGATCAGCCCCGCCGGAAGTGATCATCCGTATCCGCGCCACAGCCCTGAGAAGCAGGACGGAATTCCGATGACTTGGCAACGGAGCGACTTTCCATCACGCTCTGCGTCCCATGTCCGTTCCCCATCCCGACCCGGTATTCAAGAAGCTCATCACCGTTTCCACGAGCGTCATTGATGGGAATGGCCATGCCAACAACGTGGCATACGTCCAGTGGATGCAGGACATCGCGGTCGAGCATTACGCATCCATCCACGGGGTTGAAGCCCAAGGGGCAAACTCCACCTGGGTCGTCCGCGAACACAAAATCGAGTATCTGCTCCCGGCCTTCGAGGGCGAGGAGATTGAAATTCAGACCTGGATCGCGGACGTGCGCCGCGTGCGTTCCTTGCGCTGCTACAAATTCGTTCGCAGATCGGATGCGAGGCTGCTTGTGCGGGGTGAAACAGACTGGGTTTTTGTCGATGCGAAAACTGGCGCTCCGCGTGCGATCCCTTCATCGGTCGCCAGCATTATGCCGATACTTGCGGACAGGAATTTCTGAGCGTCAGACAGGTAGGTTGGCATGCGCTTCCTTTGATATTGCCCATGTCCGATTTTCGGATTTTATGGATGGAGCGCCATGAAGCCGACGAAAAATGCCGGAGCGGATGTGAACACAGTCAACGTGTTCCTGAGCAGCCGCGAGTCAAAATGCTCGAAGTGCGCCGGGCAGATCAGCATTGGAGACCGCATTGCCCTGGATGAGATCAATGCCACCTGCGCCCAGTGCGCCGGAATAGCAGACCTCGTGTTTCTTCCCTCAGGCGACACGGCATTGACGCGCAGGGCCACCCTTCACACAGGAAAGAAATATCCCGTTTTGAAATTCAGCCGAGCCCGGAAGCGCAACGAGCGGCAGGGGGTTCTTGTTACCCAGGAAGCCCTTGACCAAGCGAAGCTGGAATGTGAATCCGACGCTTCCGAAAGAGAGGGAAAGCAGGCAACTGCTGCGAAGCGGCGCGAGAAGCAGGATGCCGAATACCGATCCGCATTTGCAGGGAGAATCCGCGAGCTTTACCCGGCAGCTCCGGCCGGTGTTGAGGAGCCTATCGCCGACCATGCCTGCCGGAAATACAGCGGGCGGGTTGGGCGCTCCGCCGCCGCGAAGAAATTGTTTGCGGAAACTGTGGACCTCGCGGTCCGCGCCCACATCCGGCATTCACATACGAAATACGATTCTCTGTTCTCCAAGGGATTCGAGAAAGAGGATGCGAGAAGGGAAGTCAGGGACAAAATCGATGAAGTCGCGGCCCGGTGGCGGGGAGAGGAGCAAAAGAAATGACGGAATCATCCCTTGTCCCGGCAGCCAGTCCTCCCCCGCTTCCTCCCGTCCAGGTCGATGAGGCAGCCCGCGCTGTCACCCGTGAGCGCTTGCGCCTGCTCTCCATTGCCTACTACATATCCGGCGTGCTCGGGGCGGTTTTCGTGTCGTTCCTCCTCATCCACCTTTGCGTCTTCACGGCCATTTCGTTCATGCCGGAGTCTGCGTTCCAGTCCAAGGGCAACCAGCACTCAACCACGCAGAGCAGTCCGCAGAGTGTCCAGAAGACGCCATCCGCCGGCCCGCCTGTGATCATTTTCCGAATTGTGGCAGGCGTCATTGGTGTTGCCATCCTGTGCGGGTGGACCCTCGGGGGCCTCACATTTTACGCCGGCCGCTGCATTGCGAAGCGGCGGAACCGCACGTTTGTTCTCGTGATGGCTGGCGTCAACTGCATCTGGATCCCCTACGGCTTGCTCTTGGGCATTGCCACTTTCCTTACGCTTGGTGCGGGCGATGCAAAGTCAGAATACCGGTAGTAGTCCCGTCAGTATTCGCCGACCTCAATCGGCTTTTCCTTCTCAACGGCGAGAAGCCGTGCCGCCCAGGCATTGAAGCTGGCCAGTCGTTCATTTTCGGATAGCCGGACAGGGCCATAGACAATGTTGGGTGCCAGCACATCCCATCCGGTGAAGCGCAGCATCCCGCGGTGGATGGGGCGGAGGACGGCATGGATGTCACCGTTGAAACCACCCGCCTGATACGCATCCGCAGGGCCGCCGGTCGTCACGGAAAGCATGGCGCGTTTGCCTTTGAACACGCCGTTCTCGTAGAAGCGGTCGCCGCCGTATGTGCGCCCCATGGCAAACACTCGGTCCACCCAGCCTTTCAGGATCGCCGGGAGGCCGAACCACCAGAGGGGGAACTGCCAGATCATGAGATCGCACCACTCGGCCTTGCGCATCTCGGCCTCCACGTCCGGCGCGAAGCCGCCGACCTCGGTCGCGTACATCTCCTCGATCTGCTGCTTGAAATACTCCGCATCCTTCACCGTCGTGAAATTGTGGCGGTCGGACACCGGATCAAATTTCATCGCGTAGAGATCGGAGACCTGGACGGAGTGCCCGGCGGCGCTCATCGTCTCGCGTGCTGCCCGGAACATGGCCCCGTTGAAACTTTTCGGCTCGGCGTGGGCGTTGATGATGAAGACATTCATGCGGGCGAAAATTATCACACCTCCGGCAAATGGAAACCCCGGACGTTGAATCCAGCCCGTGTCCCCGCACAGGAGGTAAAAAATGGGGGCGACGCGCACCCCCATTTCAATGCCAGCCGTGCGGGTGGCAGTGCGGGCAGATCTTAATCGCGGGTCTCGACCTCGAGATCGCGGATTCTGAATTCCGACTCCTGCCAGTCGGGCTCGGGCTCCATGCCCACGAATCCCCCGCCGACGGCGAGGTTGATGATGAGGTGGAATTTCTGGTCAAACGGCTTGGCCATGCTGACCTCGAAGGTCTGGACGGTGTTCACATACCAGGCGAAGCCCTTGGCGTCCCATTCAAACGCGAACGACTGCCACATCCCGGGGAAGGTGCCGAAGACTGCCTTCCTGGCCTTCATCTTCCGCTTCTCCCAGTTCGGCCCGTAATGGACCGCTTGGTAGACGGTGGCGTATTCATCGTTCTTGCTTTCGAGGATGCCCGACGGCGTGATGGATAGCACTCCGCGCCGCACGCCTTTGGGCGTTCGCATCGTGCGCGGTGCGTGCTGGAGCATCGCTTGGCTCATCGGGCTCGGCTGCACCGTATGGGCGTTTGGGGCGCTGCAATACGATTTTCCGATTTGGAAAACTCCGGTCGCCTGGGCCTTTGCGTCCACCGTGCTGGCGGCGGTGGTTTTTCTTCGCAGCCCATGGCAAAAACTCGGCGCGACGTTTTTTGCCTTCGCCCTCGTGCTCGTATGGTGGCTGACGCTGAAACCGACCAGCGAGGCCGACTGGCAGCCGGACGTTGCCCAAGTCGCGTGGGCGGAAATCCACGGCGACGAAGTCACCCTGCACAACGTCCGCAACTGCGACTACCGCACGAAGGCCGACTTCATCCCGCATTGGGAGACACGCACCGTGCGTATCTCCCAGATCACCGGCATCGACCTGGCGATTGATTACTGGGGATCGCCCTGGATCGCACATCCCATCGCGAGCTTTCAATTCGCCGACGCCCCGCCGGTCTGCTTCTCCATCGAGACGCGCATGAAACTTGGTCAAGCCTACTCCGCTATCGGAGGCCTCTACCGGCAGTATGAACTGATCTACGTCGTGGCCGACGAGCGCGACGTCATCCGGCTCCGCACCAACTACCGGGGCGAGGACATTTATCTTTACCGCACCACGTTGACTCCCGCGCAAGCCCGCGAGCGATTCCTCGAATACCTGCGCTCGCTCAACCAAATGCGCGAACGCCCGCGCTGGTATAACGCCATTACCACCAACTGCACGACGAGCATTCGCGCCCAGCATTCCTCTGCCGAACACATGCCGTGGGACTGGCGCATCCTGCTCAACGGAAAAGGAGACGAGATGATGTTCGAGAGGCGCATGATCGCCGATGGCGGACTGCCATTCGCCGTCCTCCGGCATAGGGCGCTGATCAACGCCGCCGCGAAGGCTGCGGACAAATCGCCCGAATTCTCGCGGTTGATCCGCGAAGGCCGCCCTTGGTTTGCCAACGCCTCGGGCGTTCCGGGAGAAATCAGGCAGTGACAAAGCGATTTTTCCTTTCAAACATTTCCACAGAAACCAAACCACCCGCATGAATCCACGAAATACCTTATTCGCTCTTTCCCTCGGTCTCGTCCTTTCCGGTTGCGCCCAATACGCGAGCGTCTCCGAAAGACGCCCGCAATTCCATCCGCTGAGGTCGATGGCGTCCTCGCTCATGTCCGTGGAGCAGCGCATCAGGACGGCGCTGCGGAAGGAACGAGGCGAACCGCTGGCCGCGCTTGGAGAATATCTGGCCGCCGCGCAGACCGCCGCGCGGGAACTCGAACGCAACCCTGCGGACACCGTGGCCCGGGACGATTACAACTTCGCCGTTGCGCGCGCCATCGGAACGATCAAGCGCGCGAAACTTGAACCGTGGGAGCACCCGCTGCGCGTGCCGGCACCAGACGGCGACTTTGTTCTCGCATTCAAGCCGGACCCTCGTCCGCAGTGGAACCCCGCGCTTTACACCTTCGTGCCGGCGGATCAGTTCGATGTGAAGGGTCACTACGTCACCGATCACACGCGCAAGGAGGGGCTGGGCGCACCGCTCGTCGCCATCGGACGGGAGATGAACAAGAACGCAAAAGAGAACTTCTCCCTCCAGCGCATATTCTATGGCGTCACCGCCGTCATCCGCTTCGAGGGCCGTCGTGCCGTCGTAGCTCTGGAGGATCCGCTATCCACCGAGCGAATCCGTTTCGGCGGGCGCAGTTTCCCGCTCGCCGCCGATTTTACCGTGCCTCTGGCCGTGATGCTCGCAAGCGCGAATCCGGTCATGAACGAGGTCCCGCGAATGATCCGCCCAGATAAATTTGCCGAGACGGCGCGCATCACTCGGCTGCAGCCATACGATCCGAACAAGGCGGTCGTGCTGGTCGTTCACGGACTCATGGATTCCCCCGCGACATGGACCCCGATGATCAACCGGCTCCGCGCCGACCCGGATATCCGCGAGAATTTCCAATTCTGGTTTTTCAGCTACCCGAGCGGGTACCCCTACCCGCATGCCGCCGCGATCCTTCGTCGCGAACTCGACAGGGCCGAAGAAATCTTTCCGCTCAACAAACCGATGGTCGTGATCGGGCACAGCATGGGCGGATGCATCGGCCGCCTGCTGGTCACGGATTCCGGCGACCAGCTCTGGACCGCGATGTTCCAGAAGCCGCCGGCAGAAACCGACCTGCCCGAAAAGGACCGCCGGATTATTGAAGAAGCGCTCATTTTTCAGCGCCGTCAGGAAATCGGCCGCGTGATTTTTATCTCGGCACCCCTGCGCGGCACCGAGTTCGCACTGAACGCGCTCAGCCGCTTCGGTTCGATGCTGATTCAAACTCCTTCCAACCTGCGCCAGACCGTGCGCAGCGCCTTGCAAGCGCTCGACTCTCAATCCAGTCAGCCGCGCAATACCAACGCGATCGAGACCCTCGCGCCAGCCCACCGCTTTGTCCAAGCCATCAACAGGATCCCGATCAATTCCAGCATTCCCCTGCACGTGATCAGCGGGGACCAGGGCAAGGGCGGAAACAAGGACCGCAGCAAGCCGGAAATGTCGGACGGCATCGTTCCGTATTGGAGTTCGCACATCGAGGGGGCAGTTTCGGAGTTGGTCGTCCCCTCGGCCCATAGCGCCCACCAGCATCCCGAAGCAATCGACGAGGTGCGGAGGATTCTCTTGAAAATCTGATCTGCAAGAAGGGGGGGCATTTCCCTCAGAAATACTGGCAGATAAAAAGAAACCCACCCCGGCAGGCGGGTGAGTTTCTCAACCACGCACCATCAGTGCATGGTCATGCACATCTGTTCGATGTGCTCGATGGCGGGAACAGCCTCCCGCTTGGCATCCCCGGTGCCGCTGGAGAACCAGCACCGGTTGCCCGCAACCTCCAGCCATTCTACGCGCACGAGGCCGTGGTGGGTGACGACCACGGCGCGGGCCGGGCGAACTCGATTTCGATGCGGTGGTCGTTTTGAAACGACATTATCGTAGTGCACCGCTGGCGAGTTTCGCAGCCAGCTCCGCCCTTTTGAACGGCTTGGAGAGGAAGTCGTCCATGCCTGCGGCGAGGCATCGCTCGCGGTCGCCGGGCATCACGTTTGCGGTGATCGCGATGATTCGGACGCGACGACCTGTTTTTTCGATCTCCCGGATTTTCTTGGTGGCTTCAAGCCCGTCCATCACCGGCATCGCCATATCCATGAGGATCGCGGAGAATTTTCCCGGCAAGAATGCCTTGACCGCCTCGGCCCCATCGGCCGCGAATTCGGCGCGGTATCCGAGGCTCTGGAGCATTTTGCCCGTGAGCTGGGTGCTGTTCTGTTCGTCATCAGCGACGAGCATCAGGGCACCAGACGGTATTGTGGAATCCAGAACGCAGGGGGCTGGAGCGGCAGGCTCGGAAGAAGAAGCCACAATTTCCAGCGGCAGGCGGAAGGTGAACGTGCTGCCTTTGCCTGGGATCGAGGAGACGTTGAGCGTGCCGCCCATAGCTTCGGCGATGCGCCTCGAAATCGCGAGACCGAGGCCGGTGCCTCCAAAAGGGCGATTCATCTTCGAGTCCGCCTGCGCGAACGGTTGAAACAGGTGGGTGATCGTTTCGGAAGAAATCCCGATCCCCGTGTCCTCGACCGAGAAATCCAGGAACCGGCCCTCTGCGTCGGGTGCCACGCGGAGGACGACCGATCCGCTTTGTGTGAATTTGAGGGCGTTTCCGAGAAGGTTGATGAGGACCTGGCGGATCCGGCGCTCGTCGCCGATGATCTGCTCCGGCACGTCGGCTGCGACCTCGCAGCGGAACCCGATTCCTTTTTCAGCGGCAGCTTGCCGGACCGCGACGTCCGACGCCTCCACAAGTTCGCCGATGCTCAGCGGGGCCGCTTGTATCGCCAAAGTCCCGTGTTCAATACTGGCGAAGTCCAAGATGTCGTTGACGATGGCGAGGAGATGTTCGCCGCTGGAGGCAATCGTCTGCGCGAAGGATTTTTGCTCGTCGTCGAGCGTGGTGTCGGCGAGGAGTTCGGCGAATCCGAGCACGCCGTTGAGCGGT
>Ga0209697_10002099_pt1 | contig 29241 bp, 23 predicted proteins | sample AliMusrvi5mmetaG_FD_184115 | JGI IMG/M metagenome (GOLD analysis project Ga0209697, IMG submission 184115) | Freshwater lake bacterial and archeal communities from Alinen Mustajarvi, Finland, to study Microbial Dark Matter (Phase II) - Alinen... | ecosystem: Environmental > Aquatic > Freshwater... | reverse complement strand
TTCTCGGGGGGCGGAAAACCGTCCGGAACCGGCCACCTCTAACTCGGTGACAACCACATAAAAGGGGACATTTCTAATGAGTCCAGAATGGGGACATTTCTATTGAGTCTTGACACTGCCTAATGTCAAAACAGCCGGGGTTGGGTCAGGGTGTGTGGTGCGGGGCTAAGGCGTTTGCGGGACTGGCTGAAAGGGCGGGAACCGCGAGCTGGCCTTGACTTGGAAGTCGTCCTCGCTGGTCCGGATGATGAACAGGGCCGCGCAGTCAGGCCGCGTTTCGATCCAGGCCATGCCGCGTTCCGGGCCCATGACATAGAGCGTGGTGGCGAGCCCGTCGGCGGTCAGTCCGTTTGGGGCGATGACGGTCACGCTGGCCAGCTTGTGTTGGACGGGTCGGCCCGTGGCGGGGTCGAGGATGTGGGAATAGATTTTTCCTCCGGCATCCCGGAAGTAATTATAGGTGTCGCCCGAGGTGGACAAGGCGCGGTCCGACAGGGACACGATGGCGCTGAACGCTGCTCCTCGTGGAAGGTCTTGGATGGGGCGTTCCACGCCAACCTGCCAGGGGTTGCCTTCCGGATTGGTCCCGGAGGCGACAATTTCCCCGCATACCGACACAAAGACATTTGAGTATCCCAGGTTGTGGAGGACCCTTGCCGCTTCATCCGCTGCATATCCCTTGGCCACGGCGCTGAGGTTGAGTTTTAGGCCGGGAATATCTTTTTTCAGTTCATCGTTTGGGGTGACTTGCAGGTGAATGGCTCCGCATTTCCGGCGGCAATCCAGGATTTCCTCGTCCGTTGGCGGGTCGTATTTGCGCCCGGCCGGGCCGAATCCCCAGAGATTGATCAGCCAGCCCAGCGTCGGGTCGAAGGCCCCGCCTGAGTCATGGTTCAGCGCCAGCGAATGGCGGACCACCTTGGCAAATTCGGCGGAGACTTTGACCGGCGTCAGCGAGGTGTTGCTGTTGAAGCGGGACAGTTCGCTGTCAGGCTGGTAGTGCGACATTTCCCGGTTGATTTCGTCGAACCGTTTTTCCACCGCCGGCTTCAGCTCCGCAATGCGGGCCGCGTCCTGTGCAATTCTCGCGATTTTCACCATGTAGGTGGTTCCCATGGTGTGCCCTTCCCATGAGAGGAGCAGGGGCGCAGCCAGTGCGGGGGGTTGCGTTGTTGCGGCAAGGGCGGCGTTGCACGTGCAAAGAAATCCCACAAGCACAATCCGCATTGTCGGGCCGCGGTTGCTCATTGCCAAACATCCTCTCTGCCTTCTCAAGGAACGCTGATCATATAGAAGGCGGTGGCGGTTGAAACAGTGTCCGTGTAGCTGTTGATCGGCGCGGTGCCGGCGATTCCTGCCTGCAGCAGCGTGAATCCCGCCTTCAGGTCCATGGTTTTGTGGATCGTGTAGGTTTTCCCCGCTTCGCTGTACCAGCGGATGACGAACTGCCCGTTGTCGCTCCCGGGCACCGGATTCACCGCGCTGATCGCAAAGACGGAATACGGGTCCACGGGCGATGTGCCGGTCAGTGCTTCCGCCAGGTTGGACAGACCGTCGTGGTCAAAGTCGTCGCCGGGTAGGACATCCCAGATCGTGCGTACCGCGTCGTTGGTGTCGGCGTCAACGATCTGCTGGTCGATGTTGTCCGGGATGCCGTTGAGGTTGATGTCATTCGGGCTGGCATTGAAGATGGCCAGCCCGGCCTCGTCTTCCGCGGTGAGGACAATGCCGCCCTGTGCGCGCACACGCAGTCCAAGCGTCAGGTTGGGCATGTTCATGCCGGGGACCGGTGTGAGCGGTGTTGAGACATTCACGACCGCTCCCTGATGGCGGCCATCCACCAGATAGACCAGGGGTCCCGCCGAGGCGATGCCGAAGCCGGGTCCTGAAGAGGCTTGGACAAGGGTGGGTGCCGCGGGGTTGGTGATGCTCAAGGTCCGGAAGGTGGCGCGGCCGTCGCCAATATAGGCATAGTCGCCATTGACGCTGACTGTGGCGACGGGATCCGGCGCGGTTGAGAAGGTGCCGACAGTGCTCAGATTGGCGTTGTCCAGGATGCGGAGCCCTGAGCCGCCGCATGCGGCGAAGATGTTGGCGGCATTGGCCGCCAGGTCAAACACATAGCCTGTGGGGATGTTGGTGGCCAGTTGGACCGGCGCTGCCGGATTGCCGACATCCAGCAGGTTGATCTGGTGCCCGTCGGTCATGGCCACGCGTGAACCGGATATGGCCAGCCGGTGGATGGTGGCCAGTCCGTTGCCGGGATCCGAGCCGACCAGGTTGGGGGCCAGGGGATTGGTGATGCTGTAGATCTTCAGGCCGCCGAGCGCCTCGGCCACATAGGCAAGCGATCCGGAGACGGTCAGGCAACGCGGATTGGTGGCGGTGGTCACCGTCGTCATCCATTCCGGATTGGCCGGGTTGGTCAGGCTGTGGACCTGGAATCCTGCCTCATCGGCCGCGACAAACAGGGTGCTTGCCGACATGCCGGCATCCACGGCCCGTGCGCCGGTCCTGAATGTCCCCAGCAGTACAGGGGCAAGCGGGCTGGAGACATCCCACGCCTGGCAGCCGCCGAACCCGGTGGCGACATACAGGGTGTTGCTTGCAAGGGCGGCATCCGAGGCTTCGCCATTGGCCGCATTCGTGGCGGCCACGGTCAATGTGTCTGGCGTGACGGTCAGGATTCCCGCAGGCCCGGCCGCGATGTAGAGGGCCGGGCCTGATGCGGCGATGGCCATGCCGGCGGACGGCAGGAGCGTGTTCGTTGTGATGGCAAGGTCGGCCGGATTGGTCGTGCTGACCCGGAAGAGCCAGCCGTTGGCATCGCTCACGATGACGGCATTGGCCACGCTGGCTAGTCCGATTCCGGCCGTGATGAAACGGTTTGCGCCCACCAGGGTGGGTGCCGTGTTGGTGGTGATGATCTGCAGCCCTTCATCCATGTCCAGCACATAGAGGTTGTGGCTTGCGTAGGCGATGGAGCGCGCGGCGCCGGCCGTCTGGTACGCGCTGGTCAGGACTGGTGCGCCGGGATTGGCGATATTGAGGACGCGAACTCCGCCCAGTCCGTCTGCAATAAAGAGCGATGTGCCGGAAATGGTGAGGCGTTGGGCATTCCCTGAGGTGTCGAAGGTTGCCACATGTGCCGGGGTGGCGGGGTTTGAAACATCAACCATATGCACGCCGGACTCTCCTGCCGCCACATATACGCAAGGGCTCTTTACGGCTAGCCCTTCGATGATTCCGGGCATGCGGATCGTTCCGATCCTGGCGGGATTGGCAGGCGTCATGGCATCCCAGATCTCCAAAGTTGAGCCGCATCCCAGATACACATATTGGCCGGAGGCGGCCACGGCATTGCAGCGGCCGCCGATTGACCCGGCGGCGCTAGCCAAGTGCGGCGCGTAATCCAGCTCAGCGATTGTCACGGTGTTGGAAACCGCCGCGGCCAGGTTGGTCACGCCATTGAAGACGGTGAGTGCCTGCAAGGTCCGTGTGCCGGCGGCGGAGCCTAATGTCGGCCACGTCAGGTGTACCGTGGTTGATTCCCCGGCGACTAGGAGGGGGGCCGACTGTGAAGCCAGGATCACGCCTGTGGCGGCATCCCGGATCAGGATGGTGCAGGCTGTTGCCACATTGCCGCGGTTGGTCAGCGTGACGGAAACGCCGAGACGGTCGCCCAGCTGGATGTTGCCGTCAGGCTGGATGGCAACCGGCGCCACGGCGTTGGTTCGTGTGATGGCGCCACTGAGCGTCCTGATCTCCAGGTCAAAGCCCATGCCGGTGTTGGTGGTTGACGATAGGTGGACTTCGGCGGCCAGCAGGTTGCGGCCCACCACGAGGTTGCTCGGCGCGATGTTGAAGGCGGAATAATTGGTGGCGTCCGGTCCGGTGATCTCCGCGCTGGCCGGCGTGGCGGCGTTCACCGGGGTGCCCGGCGGCATGTTTTGCCGGTCAAGCTCCTGTCCGTTCAGGTACAGCACGACGCCGTCCGCCTTCCGCACCATGCCGGTCACCGTGATGGGCGTGAGGTCCATGATGAATTCCTTGCGGAAATAGGTGGTGATGTATTTGTTGGACGAAACGAATCCGTAACTGACGGTTGTGGCAATGGCGGGTGCGCCATAGCCCAGCGGCGCCGGCCCTGACTTCCAGAACCCGTCATAGTAGTTTTCGGGGAATTGAATCCAGGGTGCACCCGAAATATCAAGGCCCGCATCGAGATATTGCCAGTTCGAACCCCGTGCGATGAGTGCGTTGGTCTCGATTCCGTTCGCCACCATGACGGTCAGGTTGGCGATATTGTTGTCGGTCAGGGTTTCGTTGGCGACCGCTCCGGCGACCGCCTGCAGGCTATGGTAGCCCACCGTTGCGCCGGTGGTGTTCCAGGCAAAGACGATGTTGGTGGCCGCGCCGGGGGCAAAACTCGTGATCGAGCGGGTTCCGATGAGCTGGGAGGCGGAAAGGTCATTCAGCGAGATGCTGAACCGTGTTTCGGTGAAGGTCCCCGCATTGTTCACTGAAACAATGACGTTTGTTGTGGTGTTGGGCGGGACCATCGGGCTGACGGAGATGGTGCTGACGGCAATGTCGTGGACGAACTGGACCAGGTTGATGGTGTTGGTCATGACATTGTCGGTCAGGTTGGTTTCAGAAGCCAGGGGGCTTGCTTCAGCCTTCAGTTGGTAAGTTCCCGCCGGTTTGCCGGCGGTGCTCCAGTTGAATGACAGGTTGGTGGCGGCGGATGCGGCCAGGGAGGCGACCTGCTGGGTGCCGATCAGGACTGTGGGGATGGTGGTGACGTCGCTGAGCGTCACGGTGAATGGCGTGGTCGCGCTGCCGGTCCGGTTGGTGACGGTGACGGTCGCCGCCACATTGGAGTTGATGGGACCGGATGAGGGCTGCAAGGCGGTGATGGCGATGTCCGGCATGATGGGGGTGTACGCAAGGGCCATTCCCGTGAACTGCCCGCCGCCGTTGCTGAAGTCGGCGTAGTTTGTCGTCACCGGGGTCGTGCTTTTCATGAAGCTTACGCCATTGGTCAGGTAGGGGCCTTGTCCGTTGTCGCTGGTATACTCCGCCTTGAAATAATACAGGCCGTCGGGGACCACCAGGTTGTTGGTGTTGCGGCAGTTCCAGGTGACGGAATGTGTCTGGGGCTCCGAGGTGAGTGTCGCGCTGGTGGTGCCGTCCACGTTGGTGTAGCTGCCGCTGGCCGCGGCCCATTGTGACAGGTGGCTGATTCTTTTCACCCCGTGGCGGCACAGGGTTTTGACGAACCGGTTGGAGCTGTCCACCACCCAGACCGCCGCGATGTTGTCCGGATCGTAGGAGCCTGCATAGCTCGCCGTGGTGACGCTGAACGTCGCCCGTCCGTCGGTGTTGGCGGCGTGCGATGAGAGGGCGAGGCCTGACAGGATTGCAGTGAGCCACATCCGCAAATGGGAGTGTGCTATTTTCATGAGGTCACCTGTATTGTTGCGTTTGAAAAATGGCGGTTCTGCCAGCTGAAAATGGTTTCCCGTGCCATCGCCACCAGCCGCGGCAGCGCGTTGGCCACGGGTTCGGAAAGGGTTGTGCCGTAGTCCAGGATCAGGGGTTCAACGCCCAGCACGGTGATGGTCGGCCAGGGTGCGCCGGGCGGCAGGAATCGCCTGGCTTCCAGCACGCTGGTCGCATGCGCGGTGCTGCCGTCGGCGCGGGGGGCGAGATCGTGTTCAGCGAGCTGATAGATGGAGCCCGGGGCGCCTTGCCCATGCACGGCATCCAGGATCAGTACTTGCTGGGCGGCCTCCATGAAGGGCAGGGCGGAGAGGAAGTCCGTTCCGCCATCCACGACGCAAACCCCGTCGGGCGGATTTTGGGCGAGTTCGCGGACGGCATGGATTCCGACGCCGTCATCCGACATCAGCAGGTTTCCCACACCCAGTATGACAAGGTTTTCATTCATAAGATTATTTTGCCCGCACCACATGCGTGGCGCAATCCAGGCAGGGGTCGACCGAATGGATGACGCGCAGGGCCTCGACCGGATGGTTGACATTGGCGATCGGCGTCCCCAGCAGGGCCTGTTCGAGCGGGCCGGGTTGGCCCGCGCCGTCGCGCGGTGAAATGGTCCAGCAGGTCGGGGTGATCACCTGATAGTGCGCGATTTTCCCGGCATCGATGCCGATCCAGTGCCCGAGCGCGCCCCGCGGCGCCTCTGAAAGGCCTGATGCCGTGGCGGTGCCGGGGTTTGTCCACGGGGTGTAAACCTGGCTGTCGGCCACAACCCCGCTGAGCCAGTTCTTCATTTCGGTGGCCAGCAGCCGCGCTTCATAGGCGCGCGCGCGGATCCGGTCCATGACCGATACGCCGTTGGTGTACTCGCCTTTGACCCACATTCGGGCCAGCGGTCCGCATTCGCAGGGGAGTCCCGCGTAACGCGGAGCCTTGAGCCAGCTGTAGCCCCCGTCTTTCGGATATTGGGGCACCGTGTCCTCGGCCGAGGGGTGCATATTGTTCGATGCGTTGGTGTACCACGAATGTGTGGCGTCCTCGGTGATGGCGGCGGGGTCCATGGGTTGGACGGTTCCGCCGCCATTGACGATCCGGCCGGCGGGGAACAGTTTCGCGCTGCCGGGGTTGTTGAGCTCAAAGGCGCCGTAGCAGAGCAGGTTCCCGTAGCCCCGCCCGATCATGAAGTAGTCGCTGTACAGCGATGCGAGCCGCTCCACGTCCGGGATATAGCGGGTGTTGATGAAGTCAAGGATGGCGTCGAGGTTGTTCCCGAACTTTTCCAGGTTGGCGGCAGAGGGCACGGCGGTGAAGCCGCCGGCGATGTAGGCCGGGGAGTGGGGCAGTTTGCCGCCGAACAGGGCGCCCATCTCGTGGCATTTCCGGCGCATGTTGATGGCTTCAAGGTAGTGGCCGATGAACAGGCCGGCGGTCGCCTGGTCCACGCGCCGGTCCATTTCAAAGCCCGGCGTCCAGGGCGGCATGCCGGGCCCCTTGATGTAGTCGGGCAGCGAGAGGAGGTAGAAGTGGAGGATGTGCGATTCCAGATAGCAGGCGCCGTGGACGAGGTTGCGGAGGATCCTGCCCGAGGTGGGTATTTCCACCCCGCCCGCCTGGTCCAGGGCCAGCACCGCCACTTCGGAATGGGAGGTGGGGCAGACGCCGCAGATGCGGGAGGTGATGATGGGTGCGTCCCGCGGGTCCCGGCCTTCGAGGATCTTTTCAAATCCGCGGAACAGGGTTCCGACCGTTTTGACCTGGGTGATCTGCTGGAGCCCGCCCACGGTGTCCACTTCGATTTCCGCCTTCAAGTGGCCTTCGATCCGGGTGACCGGATCCACGGCAATGGCGATGACAGGCATGTTTAATCTCCATATGACAGGTTGTCATTCATCACATACATCCGTTACACATGAGCAGTATAGGGCTCATGTCCGTGAGCCGTCAATGCAAGCCCGGCTCCAGGCTTTGTTTTGCGTTACGCCGGGGCCGTATAAGGTTCATAGAATGAGTCCGGCCCCGGAAAGGTTTTTTCCACACACCCGTGGCAGGGTGCGTTGACGCCGATGCACCAGTTGTTCTGCCAGCGGTCGGTGGGTGCTGGGTTTGATGGGGGTGCCAGGATGTTCCAGCACCCGTTGCACCGCGCCTTGGTGTCCGGCCCGCGGCATCCAAGCTTGATCAGGCATCGCCCGTTGCAGTCGGCGAAGCTCGCGGCTTCGGCGGGTCCGGGAATGACGTTGGGATTGACATGGATGTTCCTCGGGCATTTGTCATGCACAAACACCTTTGACGATCCAAGGACCGTTTCGGTGTAGAGCGCCGTGGGTCTGCCGTCGGCATCCAGGTCAACCGGGGTTCCGGTGAGCAGTTGCACGATCGCCCATACCACCCAGTCGGGATTGGCCGGGCATCCGGAAATATTGATGGTGGGGCGGCCAGTGAGCTGGTGCACCCCCACCACGCCCGTGGGATTGGAGCCGGAGGCGGGAATCCCGCCGAACGAGGCGCAGGTGCCGACACATACAACGGCGATCGCCTTGGCCGACATCTCTTGGACCGCCTGCTGGTAGGTGGTTTCCTGGCCATGCAGGCTGTAGACAACACAGGCGCCGCCCCCGAAAGCGGTGGGTACGCCGCCCTCCAGGACAAGGACATAATTCCCGGAGTCATAAACCCGGCGGAGTTCTGAAACCGCAGGATCGCCTGCCGGGGTCATCAGTGTGGCATGGTAGACAAGGTTGATCGCATCCGTCAGGACTTCCTTGATGGTGGGCGCGGGTCCGGCGGCATCGGCGATCCGGTTCAGGAGCGAAACCGAGCACCCGGTGCATGAGCTTCCGTGGAGCCAGATGACCGATGGCGCGGTTGGATTGGCAAGCGCCTGGCTGAGGAATCCGAGCTTGCTGGATGTCAGCGATATGGCGGCGGCTGAGAAGCAGCAGTATTTTAAGAACTCCCGCCTTGTGATCGTCGCCATAAACCCTCCTTTCGGACCGGTTTAATATGATACTTATTCCATCTCATTAGTAGACAATATAATATTACCAAATCGCCTTGGGGATGCAACAGGATAAAGCTTTTTTTTGGGCTAACGCACATGTTTCTTTTGCCGCCGGATAAGCGTCTTCAGGGTGATGCCATCCATGGCGGCGTTCAGCTTGCGGTCGATTTCCACCCATGCGTCGCGCGCCGTGCAGGATGCGCTCCGGACGCAGGTGCTTGGGGCGGCCACGCAGTCGACAAGCGAGACGGGGCCTTCTAGGCTGCTGACGATGTCGCGGACGGTGATCCGTCCGGGTTCGCGGGCCAATCTGTAGCCGCCATGCGGTCCGCGGGTGGCTTGCAGGATCCCCGCCGTTTTGAGGGGGGTGACCATCTGCCAGAGATATTTGGGTGAGATGGCCTGCCGGTGTGCGATGTCGTGCAGCGTGACAGTTCCTTGCTCCTGGTGCAGCGCTACATCCAGCAGGAGCCGCAACCCGTACCGTCCTTTGGTTGAAATTTTCATAATCTATACCCGATCTTTCGAAACCGTAGTATATTGAATGGGTGGCTTCAAGCAAAACAAGGCCTCGTTGCTGCGAGAACTGCGTTGCCGCTTTTTATTCTGGGGGGGCTGTTTATTTTGCCGCTTTGAGGACTTCGTTCATGCTGCCGGTCCGGTAGCCTTGCAGGTCCAGCGTGATATACCGCAGGCCGAGCGCAGTCAGGTCGCGGATGATTTTCTCGCGGTGCCGCAAGGCGCGGGTGAGTTCCGCCGGGGGAACTTCAATGCGGGCGATGTCACCATGCAGCCGTACGCGGCACTGGCGGAACCCCGCCTGCTGCAGCGCGGCTTCCGCCCGTTCCACCACGGACAGCGCGGCTGAAGTGATGGCGGTGCCGTAGGGAAACCGCGAGGCCAGGCATGCCATGGCCGGTTTGGTTGCGGTCGGCAGCTTCAGCATCCGTGATGCCGTGCGGATATCCTGCTTGGTGAAGCCCAGCGCCTGTAGCGGACGCTGCACGCCGTGTTCGCGCGCTGCGCGGGTGCCGGGCCGGAAGTCGCCGGTGTCATCCACGTTGCTGCCGTCCGCAACGCAGGCCAGATGCGCCTCATCGGCCATCCGGCGCAGTGCGGCGAACAGTTCGGATTTGCAGTGGTAGCAGCGGTCGGGCGGATTGGCTGTGAAGGCGGGGTTGTTCATTTCATCCGTGGTGATGACCCGGTGCCGGAGTTTCAGGCGGCGCGCCAGTTTCACGGTGTCCTGCAGTTCGGCGCGCGGCAGGGAAGGGGAATCGGCGGTGACCGCCAGCGCGCGTTCGCCGAGCGCCCGGTGGGCCATCACGGCCAGCAGGGTGCTGTCCACGCCGCCGCTGTACGCGACGAGCACGGACTGTTGTTCGCGCAGCCATTGGTCTAGCGCGCGCAGTTTGTCCCCAAGTTTGCCCCGTCCATATGGTCGGGTTTGCTTTTTATTGCTCATGCGATGCTCCCTATCCATCCGCCGCCCAACACTTCCTGGTTGTCGTAGCACACGGCCGCTTGGCCGGGCGCCACGCCGAATTGTGGTTCTGCAAAATCCGCGCGCCAGCTGCCGTCCGGATTGCAATGGAGCGCCGCCTGTGCGCCGGGGTGGCGGTAGCGCAGGCGGACCCGGCAGTGCGTGCCGTCTTCGGGCGGGGTGCCGCTGATCCATGAGGCTTCTTCAATCGCGCACGCGGTTTGCATGACTTCGTCGCGCCGGCCGAGCACCACGGTGTTGGTTTCCGGCCGCAGCTCCTTGACGTACATGCGTTCCGCCGCGGCGATGCCCAGCCCCTCCCGCTGGCCGATGGTGTAATGGATGATGCCGCGGTGCTGTCCCAGCACCTGGCCCGCGCTGTCCACCACTGGGCCGGGCCGGTGGTCTGCGTCGGTGAAAAGGGGGGTGTAGTCTTCGCTTTCGATGAAGTCCTGGCTTTCCTCGCGCGCTGCGGCTTCGGTGAACCCCGCGTCGCGCGCCTGGCGGATGACGTCGGTTTTCATCATGGCGCCGAGTGGGAACCATGTCTGGCGCAGCTGCTCCTGGGTCAGCCGCGCGAGGAAATAGGACTGGTCCTTGCGGGTGTCCGCGCCCTGGAAGAGACGGTGCAGGCCGTGGGTGGCGTCAAAGCGGACCTGTGCGTAATGGCCGGTGGCGAAGATGTCGAACCGTACGCCCTGCTCGCGCGCCTTGTCAAGCAGCAGGCCGAACTTCATCTTCTGGTTGCAGACCACGCATGGGTTGGGCGTGCGGCCGTGCCGGTATTCGCCCCGGAAGTAATCGAGCACGCACGTGTTGTAATCGCTGGCCAGGGAAATGACCACATGGCGGATGCCGATTTTTTCCGCCATCGCCTGCGCGGCGGCAAGATCGCGGCATTCGCCCGGCCCGTAGCAGCCGGAGCGGCCCTCGTCCGGCATGGCGATGGTCCCGTCCCATATCTGCATGGTCAGGCCGACCACCTCATGGCCCTGCTGCTTCAGCAGCCATGCGGCCATGGTGGAGTCGACGCCCCCGCTCATTCCCACTGCGATGGATCGTTTGTCTGACATTATGTATGCCGGATCCTGAGGCTGTTCCGGTGCTGGCGCTGTGCGGCAGCCGTTCGAAAGCGGCATTGCAGAACAGGCGGCAACCTTGTATCATGATTTATCAATGATTTGGTGAAGGTATCGGATTTGATCCGGCATGTAAAGAATCGCTTGCAGGGGCACGGCATGGTGGATAAGAAGATAGCAACGGAATATCAGGCGGACCGCCGGATGGCCGTGGCGCTGCTCGGCAGCCGTGGCGCGGCGCTGGATGCGCTTTATGCCCGCGCGGATGGCGTGCGCCGCAGCGTGATGGGCGACGCCGTCTACATCCGCGGCATTATCGAGTTTTCCAATGTCTGCGCGTGCAATTGTGATTACTGCGGCATCCGTGCCGGCAACCGGCAGGTCAAGCGGTATACATTGAGCGCCGACGAGATTGTCGCGGTCGCGCGGCAGCTGCCGGCGAGCGGCCAGACCACGGTGGTGCTGCAGTCGGGTGAGTCGCCGGCGTTTGGGGATGAGGCGCTGGGTGCGCTGATCCGCCGGCTCAAGGCCGAGACCCCTCTGGCCGTGACCATTTCCGCGGGCGCGCGGCCGAAGGATGTGTACCGCTACTGGCGCGAATGCGGCATGGACCGGTTCTTGATCCGGTTTGAGACCAGTGATCCGGTGCTCTATGCCCGGATGCATCCCGACTCCACGCTGGATCAGCGGCTGGAATGTATCCGGAACCTCAAGGACCTGGGCGTGCAGGCTGGCAGCGGCTTCATGATCGGCGTGCCGGGCGAGACCGTGGAGGTCCTGGCGGACAACATCCTGCTGTGCCGTGACCTGGATCTGGACATGATCGGTATCGGCCCTTTTATTTCGCATCCGGACACGCCGCTGGCGGCGGACCGGAACGCCTATGCGGCGGAGCCGGAGATGTTCTTCAAGGCGCTGGCTGTGCTGCGCATATTCAATCCCTCCTCGCATATCCCGGCCACTACCGCCTATGACGCGGTTTTTCCCGGCGAGGGCCGCAACCTGGCCCTGCAGCGCGGCGCGAATGTGTTCATGCCCAACTGCACGCCGGGCCGGTACCGCAAGGACTACCTGCTGTATCCCGGCAAGCCGTGCATTGATGAGTCGGCGGAGCAGTGCAGCGCGTGCGTGCTGCGCCGCATCGAATCGCTCGGCCGCACCATCGGCACGGGGCCGGGCCATTCCATCAAGCAGCGGGGGTGGCCGACTGCTGGCGGTGGATCGGATTTACGCGGGAAACAAGGAGAAGACATTGTATGAGTGAACTGCTGTTTGCGCGCTATGCGCCCAAAAACCTTGAGCCGGAAAATTCCATTGGCGCTAAGTGGCTCCGCATGCTGGACGCCATGCCGCTGAAAAAGGTGGTGAAGGGCAGGCGGACCTGCATCAAGATGCATCTCGGTGGTGGCACGGGGTTCACCACCATCCATCCGTTCTTTGTGCGCAAGCTGGTGGAAAAAATAAAAGGGTGCGGCGCCCGCTCGGTCTTTATCACCGATTCGCCGGATGCGGTCGCCTCCGCGGTGGAGCGCGGCTACACTCCGGAGACCATTGGTTGCCCGATCCTCTCCCTTTCCGGCCAGAATGATGCCTATTCGCATATGCGGACTGTTTCGCCGGCCTTCGGTGAGTTCAAGCAGGTGCAGATCGGCGGCGAAATCCTTGATGCCCAGGCCCTGATTGATTTTTCGCATGTGAAAGGCCACGGCGCCTGCGGCTTCGGCGCGGCATCTAAGAACCTGTCCATGGGCTGCGTGACGCAGCACTGCCGCGCACAGCTCCACAGCCTGGAGGGCGGGCTGGAGTGGGACAGTGAGCGCTGTGTGCGGTGCGATGTCTGCGTGAAGAATTGCCCGAATGGCGCCATCTCCTTCAAGAAAAATAAGTTCAAGGTCTTTTACCATAACTGCAAGCTCTGCCAGCATTGCGTGCTGGTCTGCCCGGCTAAGGCGCTGAAGATGATCGGCGGCAGGTACCGCGACTTCCAGCGGGGCATGGCGCTGACGACCAAAACCGTGCTGGACAATTTTCCGCCGCAGAACCGGTATTTCATCAACATGCTGATGAATATCACCGTTTTCTGCGACTGCTGGGGTATGACCTCGCCCGCGCTGGTGCCGGATATCGGCATCCTGGCGGGTCCGGAAATCGCCTCCATCGAGCAGGCGACGCTGGACATGGTCAGAACCGAAAACCTGATTCCCGGCGCATTGCCGCCCGGCATGAAGCTGGGCAGGAAAGGGCACCTCTTTGAGCGTATCCATGGCAAGGATCCCCATGCGGTGGTGGAGTTCCTGTCTGAGCTCGGGCTGGGCGGGCGCAGGTACCGGTTGAAGGAGGTCGAATAAGAGGGTTGTAGCAAGGAGACAGTAGACAGAATTCAGTACTCAGGACCTGCGATCGTACCTTTGTGAATCAATTCCGCCCGATTGCCGGTGTCCCAAAAAATCATTTTGCCCTTGGCAAAATGAGGCGAACCATGGCACGCATTCGGTGTTCTGCCGGGAAAACGGCTGGATAAGTTTGTCCCGGCTGGCAGGCGTCTCAGGTGCCGCTGGATAAGTATCCGCGGCACCTGTAAGCAACGAACCAGACGGGATGAAATCGTCCAGCCCTTTTGACGGCCGAATGCGTGACATTCTAATTTTGATAGCGCCGCCAGCGTCCAAGATCGTCGCATTCGTTTTCATCCGAAATGCAACCTGCATTCTCCGTGCCGTCAAGCCTGCTCGATGAGCTTGGCCAGCGCGGCGACGACCTTCTCGGTCTGCCCTGCCGCCAGCGGGCACCATGGCGCATAGGAGGTTTCATAGCCGCCCAGTTCATAGGCCCGCTGGCTGGCGAGATAGCCCCGGTAGCCGTTGACATACGACACGGGCAGCACCTGTCCTGCCGCGCTTTTCTGCAGGGCCGCGCCGAACTCGGCAAACAGCTCGCCGCCCGCGCCGGCGAGGATCAGCGGCCCGATCCGCAGGACGGTCACCGGCACATCCAGCGTTTCCGGCATATCGGCCACGCGCTTTGATTGTGCGCGCAGGAATTGGTTCCAGCCGTCGCCGGCATGCCGGTTATGTGGGTCGCCGGACGTGTTCTTTGTTTCCAATGGCATGGCTTGGCGTCGCGTGGCGGGGGTGGTTGCGGCGGCATAGGTCAATGACTGGTTCGCCAGCATGAGGCTTCCGGATGCCGGCGCCTGCTCCATGTTGAGCGCAATGCTGGTCAGCGCGTTTGCCAGTTTGTCATCATCATCCCATCTCCCCATTTTGAGCGGATTGATGTCGCCGGCGGCGCCGTTTAAAAACAGGGCGGGCGCGCCTAGGATCGTTTCCATGTTGGTGCACAATGTGCCGATGAAGCCGGATGAGATTTTCGTCCCTGCCTGCATGCATACCCCGTGGCAGGTCCAGTGTGCGATGCGCGCCAGCGCCGTGCCGTCGGGCCGGCATAGGCGCAGGATGGTCAGGGTGTTGTCATACACGCCGGGGTCGGCGATGTCCTCCGGCGCCACCGGGTTCTCCAGGACCGCCAGCTGTCCGTTTTTCAGCAGGGGCCGCCGGTTCCATGCAAGGCCGTCCACGGCGTGGCGCCGCCACTCGATCTTGGCCAGCGGTTCTGCGGTGGCGCGGGCCTGCATCACGGTTGCGGTGATGTTGTCAACCACCTGCGTGAGGTAGGCTTCCGGTTGCGGCTTGCCATTCAGGTCCAGCGTGTCGGGTGTGGTGTGGGCATGTGAGGCCGCCATGAACAGGCCGGTGTCCGCCAGCGGGCTGTTGCGCCATCTGGCGCGGAGCCGGTCTGCCATGCCGATGGCATCCCCCAGGCCATCCCATCCGATGAGCGCCGCATGGCATTGGCCGGTGGAAAGATAAACCACCCGCGCTTTGAGTGGTGCGCGGACATGTGTCATGGGCAGGGCGCGCTCCTCCCATGCGCCGATGGTGCAGATCTGTCTTGCAGCCATGAGCGCGGCATCAGGTGTGATGTCTGCGCATGCGGTTCCGCCCTGCCAGTGCATGGTTTATTCTCCCAGTTTGCCGGCCGCCCAGAGCAGTGCCCGTTTCCAGAATTTGTCGTAATCGCTCCAGCGCACGAAGTTGATGCCCCAGTGCGGCACCGGATCGGACATGTAGAGGAACTGCCGGCCGCGTCCGAGCTTTGAAACAACGACGAGCGGATGGTTGCTGCCCTTGATCGTGACCAGCACCTTGGCTTCAGGCTTGGGCCGCACTTCATTGTAGCCCAGGATCGGCCGGAATTTGTCCCAGGCGAGTCCTGCGGTCACCGGATGCTTGGGATCGGCCACGCGCACGTTGAATCCGGCGGAGGACTCGACCAGGTCTTCGCCCACCAGGCATTCCACGGGAAGCGCGGGGGTGTAGGGGCAGCGGCGCCAGCCGCCTTTTTCCATGTGGCCGGAGAATGACAGCCACCCGCCCAGCATGAGCAGGCCGCCGCCGCGCTCCACGAAGCGCTGCACGGCCTTGAGCCGCTCGGGGAACACCAGGTTTTCCTTCTGGCCGTATTTGGAGGGCTCGAAGAAATCCGGGAATAGATGGAAGCAGCGTGCCTCCACGTCGCTGACCACCAGCACGTCGAGGTCCTTCAGCTTCTTTTCCAGTCCGCCCGGCGGCGAGTTGTACAGGTCCCAGTTGGTCCAGCATTCCACCGTGGCCCCGGCTTTCTCAAAGGAATCCGCCAGGCGCTTGCCGTAAAACTGCATGCCCACGTTTTTGACCACATCCTCGAACGGGCTCTCGATAAACCGGGGGCCGCTGTGGAATGCCCAGTCGCCGATGTAAAGCACCCGCAACGGTTTGTTTTTTTTGACGGCTTTCTTCATGCTGCTTGCTCCTTGGCTTTGGCCGATAGCTGGTTTATATTTGGACATAATAGGCTGCGGCGTGTCTTTCGCAATGTACAAAAACAATGATTATTTGCATTTTTATGATATAGGCTGGGCGGGGGAGGCTTTTATATGCGCGCAGTGCATGCCGACATTACCACGCTTGACGTTGATGCGGTTGTGAATGCCGCCAACACCAGCCTGCTGGGTGGCGGCGGGGTGGATGGCGCCATCCACCGGGCGGCGGGTCCGGAGCTTTTGGAAGCGTGCCGGCGTCTGGGCGGGTGCGCGACCGGTGACGCCAAAATCACGCCGGGCTATAGGTTGCCGGCAAGGTTTGTCATTCATGCGGTTGGGCCGGTCTGGCATGGCGGCCGGCAGGGTGAGGCGGCTCTGTTGGCCGGTTGCTATCGGCGTTCCCTTGAAGTGGCGCATGCGCATGATGTGAAAACGGTCGCGTTCCCTTGCATCAGCACGGGTGTTTATGGCTATCCGTTTGAAGCGGCAACGTGCATCGCGGTGGATACGGTGCGCAGTACATTGGCTGCGCTGGGCAGCCGGATGCAGGTGACGTTCTGCTGCTTTTCGCAACGTGATTTGTTCGTTTATAACGAGTGTCTGTGGGCCGTTGCGGTGCCTCATCCGTGAAACGGGTGGCGTTACGGTTCCCGTGCCGCTTCCACCAGTGCCCGGCAATGGGATAGCGGCGTGTTGTGGAAGATGTCGTCGCTCAATCCCACAATGTGGCGGTATCCGCGCGTTTCCTCCCTCACGCGGTGCACGGCGCTCCGTATCTTTTCCTCCGGGCCGTTCAGCAGGATATCCAGGGGAATATTGCCCTTTGTGGCAATGGCGGTGTCGAGCCGCTGCCGCGCCCAGCCGAGGCTGGGGAGGTTGCCGACGGGCGGAATCGAGAGCGTCTCGAATATTTCGGGCTTCATCTCATTGTAGAAGCCTGCTTCCACGAAGGCCTTTGCGTGGCCGCAGGTGTGCCACAGGATGAAGCCGCCGTCCGCGCGCCAGCGGTCGAAGATGCTCCTCGTGTTCTCCGCCACGTGCGCGCGGTAGAAATCAGGGGAGATCCATTCCGTGCCGTCGGCGCAATAGAACAGGTAGTCGAATCCCGCTTTTCGGATCGTCCCGATCTGCTTGAGGGCCAGCCGGGTTGTCAGCGCGTGCAGTTCCGCAAAACGGTCGGGCCAGTCGGCCATATGGTAGAACATCGCTTCGCGGTTGCAGAGGTTCACGCTGGGTGGTCCGAACCACGTGCCTAGCACGCCGCGGTCGCCGATTGCCCGGCGCATCTGCTGGCCCTCTTCGATGGCGGCGTCCTCGTCATAATCCAGTTGCTGCTGTGTCAGCCAGATCGCTTTTTGGTAGTCGTCCTCGGTTTCAAGCCAGGGCTTGATGGTGTGGCTGCTGCTCGCGCACTCGACAATGGAGGTCAGTGCGCCGTATGGCGTGCGGATGCAGCTCTCGGTCCGCGTGGTGCCGGCCGTCTGCTCGTTCCGGATCTCGGGTCTTGCGCCGGCGTTCCTGGGTGTGAATTGAACCGCGGCTAGAAAGGTGGGATCCCAGCCGCATATGCCGGCCATGGCCATTTGCTGGCTCAGGGCATGGTGTGGCGAGCCGGGCGGAAAAGGGTCCGCATCCGCATATGGCCAGCGGTAGGGCTGGTCCAGCGACCAGTCATCGCAGAGCGGGCTGACCATCGGACCGACGTCCGCGCCCTTCAGGAACTGCAGCCACTTCTCGCGTATCGTAAGATCACCGTGCATCAGGAGTCTCCTTCTTCGGGTTCATGTTGGGATTTGCGCGCATGTCGGCGGCCCGGTCAAAGATCTCGTCGCGGGATACCCCGGCGGCCCGGTACATCGCAAAGATGTTTTCCAGCGGTGTCTCGGGCGGGACCAGATGTGATGCGGCAAGGATGTACCCCCCGCCGTGGGTTGTCATTCCTTCGATCAGGTGCAGGGTCTGGCGGTAAACATCTTCCGCGGTCCCGTTAGGCAGCAGTTGCTGGGTGTCAACGCCCCCCATGAAGGACAATGTTGCGCCAAATTCCCGTTTCAGTTCTAACGGGTCCATGCCGGGGCAGTTGCACTGGATGGGGTTCAGCACATCCACGCCGATGTCGATGAGGTCCTGGATGATGGGGCGGATCGATCCGCACGAATGGTAGGCGGTCCATAGCCCCTTGGATTTGGCGGTGCTGACAATCTTGGCGAGATGCGGGCGGATCATCTCCCGCCAGCATGGCGGGCTCATCATCATTGCCTGCTGCCCCCCGACGTCGTCTCCTGTCCAGAGCCAGTCAAGGGGAAAGCGGGCGCATGCGCTTTCAGCCAGGCGCAGGGAGAAGGCACCGGCTTGTTCCAGCATCGTCCGCGCCAGTTCGGGGGATGCGGCCAGGTCGAGCGCGGCCATCTCCATGCCCCGCAGCCGGGCAACCATTTCAAACAGGCAGGGGGATATATCGCAACCGACAAAGAACTTGCCGGCGTCTGCCATTACCGGCGCCATGTTCGCCAGGAGTTCATCGATATGGCCGTAGGGGTAGCGGTAATTGCGGATGTCGTCCTCGTTGGCGTTTTCCAGTGGCGAACGCCTGACTTGGTTGAACGGGCCGTTCTTGATCCACTCGACCCCCCAGTCATCCGTGTGGGTTTCTCCATCGGATGCGTGGACGATGCCCTCCATCGCATGGTTGTTGCCAACCCATGTTTGCCGGATGTCATCTCCCATCGCGTTGGCGACGAAACCCGCGGGAATCTCCAGCTGTTGGCCAAGTCGCCGGGTGGTGTCGGGGTGAAACCACATCCAGATGGGCACGCGGTCCACGGGTTTGCGCTTCAATGCGGCATGGACTCGTGATTTTGAATTCATGGTTGCAGCATCATCTCCAGACAGGCCGGACAGGGGGTTGAAACCTGTCTCGCAGTTGATTTGAGTCATGATGTCATGGATTTTTCGGCAAGGCAAGGCAGACGTGAGACATCTATAGGCGGGTTCCATGGTGAGTCGTTTCCCTATCCGTGCCATCGGCTAAGAGTCTGTTTGGAAGCCAAAGGAACTCCTGCGGGGTGTGCGGGTTTGCGCCCGGCATCCCGCAGGATGTTTAAATGGCGGACTTGCATTTCCGGTTCTGTTCTGACACCGTATTACATGCAAAGGTTTGTTTCATGGACCCTGCTTTTTATGGCCGTTCAGGTTTCCGCCATCGGCATTCTAGCCGCCGGCAGCATGCCCCTGCCGGACTATCCGGACGGCAATCGCCGGGTGGTTGAAAGCCTCGACAGCCTCGCCATCAGCGCTCCAAGAACCCGCTCGGTCCGGCAGCGTGACCGCACGGATTATGGCGAGATCGGCGTGAATGGCCAATGCGGGTCGAACGTCACCCGCATCGCTGTCCGGGCGACACCTGTCAGCGGTTATACCGGGACAGGGACCGGTTGGCAGGTCATCGATGACGCGCCGGTGAATGGAACATTTGCGGGCAAGCTCCGGCTCAAGGGCGGCTGGTATGACCTCAATTTCATTGCCTATACCGGTACGGGCAGGGTGATTGTTGCGACCGGCATGGTGGCTCGGGTGGGTGTGGGCGAAGTGTTTGTCACGGCGGGACAGTCCAATTCGGCGAACTACGGCGAACCGGGCCTCAAGGCCGCCGATGACCGCATTTCATCATGCGACCTGACCGGGAACTGGAGTCATGCGGTTTCCCCGTTGCCGGTGGCGTCGGGCAACGGGGGCTCGCCCTGGCCGCCGTTCGGCGACGAACTTGCGCGGTTGCTGGACGTGCCGGTGGGCGTCATCTCTCTCGGTGTCGGCTCAACGCAGGTGTCCCAATGGGTGCCGGGCGCGGCCTACTACAACCGGATTCGTGATGCCCTGCAATTGCTGGGCACCAACGGCTGCCGCGCCGTGCTGTGGCATCAGGGTGAATCCGACGGTTCCAGCGGCACGCTGGCTTCGGATTATGCCCAGCGGTTGCAAAGCATTATCACGCAATCGCGGCTGGACGCCGGCTTCGCCGTGCCCTGGGGCGTGGCGATTGCCTCCTGGCTGCCTGATACGTCAGACGCTTCGGCCCTCCAGGTGCAGGCTGGCCAATGGATGGTCATCTCCAACACGCCGGGGGTTTTCAAGGGGGCGGAGACCGATTCGTTCCATCTGATGGGCTATCTTTACGACGGCATTCATTTTAACACCAACGGGTTGAAGGCGCATGGCGCGCAATGGGCGGAGATTGTCCGGCGCTATGCTTTCCCAAAGCCGCAGTCGCCGGTTCTGGTCTCCATTGCGGCGGCGGATTCGAATGCATTCAATGTGTCATGGAACGTCGAGACAAATCTCACCTGTGAACTGCAGTACGCCGCCAATCTGGCGGATACGCCCTTGCTTTGGACATCTGTGGGCGATTGGATCTTTACCTCGAACAACAGTCAGACCGTGCTCGGTGCGGCGGCTGGCCAGCCGGCCGGTTTTTATCGGATAGTTTTTCCGCACACCGACTACTAACCCGTGTCTCGGAAACTGTCAGGGTTCCTTAACGGCATGCTTGCATTTTCGGCTCTGTTTTGCGACTTTCGTCCCTGTGAAATCATTCTTCTATGCCGGTTGCAACGGTCGCGCCATTGTTTTGGCGCCGTGGCTCCCGAAGTGCATGTGGCTTGCCGTGGCGCTGGCCGTTTTTGCGATTAGTCCCGCTCTGAACGCGGAGCCCGTCCCGCTTGGCCACAATATGGATTTCGAAGACCCCATGGATTATAATCCCGCCGGAATAGGGGGCGGCGGGGGCGATCTCTTCACCTGGCGCAGTGACGGGACGGCATTCGTGAGCCAGGGTCCCGCCATCGCCGGCACGGAGACCATCAAACCGTACCACGGCGGCCAGATGATGCAGTTTACATACGACATTGATCCGCGTTGCTCCAACTGTGACATGGCTCAGGATGTTGACCTGAAGCCCTACACGAATTCAATCGCGGTCAGCAACGTGACCTTCCATTTCGATTTCCGCTATAACCGTATTGCGGAAGTCATGCCCGCGCCTCTTCCTCCCGTCGTGCAGACCATGATTTTCTATAAGGTGATCTTCATGAATACGAACGACGATGTGGTGGCCAATTTCGGGACCGAGCCCGATGTGGATGCCCCGCTTGCCGACAACGATCCCGTCACGTGGGAACAGGCGGCGCTCAATGGGACCGTGCCGCCTGATGCGGTGAAGGCGGAACTGCGGATCAGCTGGCACTGTAACGTCCTGTGTTCGGGGACCGGGCACCTGTACGGGCACTTCGCGGACGATGTGCATTTTACAATGGACTTGCCGCCGGTCAGGCCCGTTATCCCGCAGACCGGATTCGTCTTGGAATTGAAGTGAAATGCTGCCGGTCAGCTTGCCGGCGTGTCGCCGCCGGCGGGCAGGAAATCCACCAGCAGGATGTCGGGCTGGCAGTAGAGCCGCACGGGAAGACCGGTGACCCCGACGCCGGCCGAGACAAACAGGTGGGTCCGGTTGATTTCAAAATGCCCTTGTGTGAAGCGCCGTCCGTGCAGCGAGGGGATCACCAGTGCGCCCATCCCCGGCACGCGGAATTGGCCGGCGTGGTAATGCCCTGAAAAAACCGCCGTGGCGCCGGCCTTGCTGAGCCGGTAGATGTTGTCGGCCGTGTGCGTCAGGACCAGCAGCGGCTCATGGCGCCGGTCCGCGGGCGGCTGCCAGGGCGGCTGGCGGTCCCACGGCCCTTCGCTGCCGCCGATGATGATCTCCGCGCCCGGCGCGATGCTCACCCGCGTGGATCGGTTGTCCAGCAGGGCGATGCCTGCCGCGGCCAGCGTCTTTGCCACCTGCCCGGGGTTCACCCAGAAATCATGGTTGCCGCGGATGGCGAACACGCCCAGCCGGGCATGGATTTTTGCCAGCAGCCCCGGCAGGTGCAGGGGCTCGCGTTCCTTGGTGACAAAATCGCCGGTGATGAAGATCAGGTCCGGCCGGGCGCTGTCCAGTTCCGCGATCACCTTGTCGTAATAGGCGTCCGGCAGGCGGAAATCCACATGCAGGTCGGAGATGTGCGCCACGCGGAACGCCGGCCCGTGCCATGCGGCGCAGGGCAGTTCATAGCGCAGGATCCGCAGGTCATGTGTGGTGACGGGCCGGTGCAAGACCATCCGGCTGTGTTGGGTCTCCACGGGCCCGGTGCCGCGCGTGTGGGCCGAGTGGACATGGGTCCGGATTTCCAGCGCGATGAGCAGAGCCAGGATGGCGAGTGGGAAGACCGGATAATGGTGAGGGCTGTAATACCAGCCGGCCAGCATGCCGGCGGCGGGCGAAATAAAAAAGCCGGACCGGAAGATCAGCGGCTTGATCCTCGGGCTCTGTACATTCATCAGCAGGCGGTTGATGCATTCAAGGAAAAGCCAGAAGCCCGTCAGCATCCCCAGGGCGGCCCAGCCCAGGCGGGTTAGCGGATCAACATAGATGGAGAGCCAGTTCATGGGCACGCAGTTTACGAAACCTCGTCTGCGGGTGCAACCTTGAAGGAAACACTTGCGCGGATGGTGTCGGATGGGTAGCGTAATGCGGATCAATTAAGAGCCTGTCCGAAAACCCGCTGGGCTATGACATGGCGGGTTCTGCCCTGTTCGCAAGGCGCGCGCCGGGCGGCGTTGTCTCTTCGGGGGAAAGACCGCTTTGGGTATTCCCCCCGAACATCCGCCTTGCCCGGCACGAAAACTCATGCCATCATGGTCCCAATGGGTTTTTGGATAGGCTCTAAATGGAGGAACCCGATGCGGACGATTCTGCTGCTGACGATTTCCAATATCTTCATGACCTTTGCGTGGTACGGGCATTTGAAATACAAGTCCTCGCCGCTGTGGATCGTGATTGCCATAAGCTGGGGGATCGCGTTCTTCGAATACTGCTTCCAGGTGCCCGCCAACCGGTACGGCCATGGCCAGTTCACCGCCGCGCAGCTCAAGACCATCCAGGAGGTCATCACGCTGGTGGTGTTCAGCGTCTTCTCCATCCTGTACCTCAAGGAGGAGTTCCGCTGGAACTATGTGGCCGGGTTTGTGCTGATGGTCGCGGCCGTGGCGGTCATTTTTGCGGGCAAGCCGGCCCCGGCTGCAACCGCCGGGGCGGCGCCGGATCGCGCTGCCGCCGCACAGCCGGCCGCCGTGCTGCCGCCTTCCGGATGAATGTGAGGGCTGCATTTGTTTTAAAGCCAGGCGCCCGGGCCCGTGGTTCTCTCGACGGGCTTATTGCGCTGCAGGTCATTCGTTTTTCTTGCTTCCAGTTCCCGCGTAAATCGTGTAGTTTTCAGCCAGTCTATGAAAAGCAAGCAGCATTTTGATTTCTGGTATGCCGTCAACAATACGGAGATCATCCAGATGCCGGTCCGGCATCTGGAGACCTTCGGCGCGACGACGTTGAATTACCACCTGATCACGGAGATGATGGACGCGCCCGGGCAGATCCATGTGCGCGAGGGCCGCATGAAGGCCAGCCGGCCCCAGATCATCACCCCGGAGGCTTATTCCCGCACGTTTCTGGAGGGCTTTGGTGAGGAGGCCTCCAAATATGTGGATTGGATCAAGAAGCACGAGAAGGAGGTCCACATCCTCCAGTACGGGTACCGGCTGGCGCAGGAGTCCTTCAGCGAAAACATTATTTCCGACAAGCTGCCGGCCGTGGTGGAGCGGGTCAAGGTGGACGTCAAGGCCAGGAATGATCCGCTTGGCGCGGTGGTGGTGGGCGTGGAGGAGCCGTGGGATGTCTGCCTGGTCAAGCTCTTCTGGGAAGTGGTGCAGCATTCGGCCAAGACCAATATCCGGCAGATGGTGCAGAGGGGCCTGTTCGAGGATGCGGGGGGGCTCCCCCGCGGTGTGCGTGCGGAGATCGAAAAGGAGTTCCTGGCGGCCAGCCGCGATGCCTCGCATGTCGCCGCGCTCCACAAGAAGCTCCAGTTTTACGGCGTGTTTGACGAATATGAGGACCGGTTTTTCGCGCTGGTGAGGGAGCACAAAAAGCCATGAGCCGCGCGGCGGGAACCGCCGCCGGGCAGGAAGGTTGGGGGAACGGTGAATGATACAGCCGATGAAGTGGATCCGGCCGCGCCCGTGTCGACGGTTGCGCCGGGGACGGATGCGAAAAAGACCGCGATCATTGCCGTGGCCAACCAGAAGGGCGGTGTCGGCAAGACCACCACGGTCATCAACCTCGCCGCCTGTCTTGGCGAGCTGGGCCGGAAAGTCCTGGTCGTGGACCTCGATCCCCAGTCCAATGCCACCAGCGGGCTGGGCCTGGGCCGGCAGACCGGCAACAGCCTTTACACCGTGCTGCTGGGCGAGGGCAGCGCCATCGACTGCATCAAGCCCAGCGTGGCCGCCAATGTGGATGTGATCCCCTCGGAGCTGGACCTTGCGGGCGCGGAGGTGGATATCGCGCGGTCGGAAAGCTATCTCACCTGCGTCAAGCGCGTGCTGGCGCCGGTGGCCGGATCCGGGAATTATGATTTTATCCTGATTGACTGCCCGCCGTCGCTGGGCGTGCTGACCATGAATGCGCTGGCCGCCGCGGACTCCATGCTGATCCCCATGCAGTGCGAGTATTACGCGCTGGAAGGCCTGAGCGTGATCCAGCGGCTGATCACGCAGTTGCGGGAGAGCGGCGCGAACCCGGATGCGCGGCTCGAGGGCATCATCATGACCATGTATGACGGCCGGGTCAACCTCGCCACGGAGGTGGTGCGCGAGGTCAACCGCCATTTTGAGGACAAGGTCTATAATGTCATGATCCCGCGCAATGTCCGCCTGAGCGAGGCGCCCAGCTTCGGCAAGCCGGTGATCCTGTACGATGACGCCTCGTCCGGCGCCCGCGCCTACCGCCTGCTGGCGGAGGAGATGCTGACCCGCCGCGGCGTGCCGTTTACCCGTTCCCAGAAAGTCAGTTTTATTTCGCGCCGTCTGGCCATCCTGAAAGAGAAGATCATCGGGGCCGTGGGTGGCGCCGACACCGAAACCTGATCCGGATTTTTCCGGCGGAAGAGGAGCTGCGGAATGAACGGGCTGACCGCACTGTTTCTTCAAGAATCGGCCGTGCGTGGCATGGGGTTGCTCCATCTTGCGGTGGCCGTGTGCTTTTTCACCTTGCTGGCGTGGTTGGCGTACGCCGTCACGGTGCGCTGGCTGCGGGTTTCCGGCCTGGCCTTGCGGTTCGCCGGCGCCTATGTCGTGGGCGCCTGGTTGCTGACCGCCCTCTTCCACCTGTTGATTGGGCTGGGCATCTTCCAGCAGAGCTCTGCGCTTTGGCTGGGGCTGGCGTTGCTCACCTTCGGCTGGAGTTTTGGACTGCTTGGCAAGGACACGGCGCGTGAAGGGGTGGCTGATCTGGCGCGCCTGTCCGCCCTCTGGTGTCGTCAGCCGCCCTGGCGGCGCTGGGCGGTTGGCGGTGTTCTGGTCTTGTTCGCCGGGCTGCTGCTGGTGTGGACGCTGGCGCTGCCGCTGGACCGTGTGGATTCATGGATCTACCACGGGTTCAAGGCCGCTGGCTGGGTTCAAAACGCCCGCTATGAGACCGGCTATCAGGCGCCCGGCGGCTGGGAATATTACCGCACGTTCCCGGCCGGCGGCGAGGTGTTCACCGCATGGGCCATGCTCTTCACCCGTTCGGATGCCATGGCCGGGGTGCCGGATTGGATCCACTGGCTGGCCTTTGCGCTGGTCTTCTTCGCCCTGGCGCGCGCGTTCGGCGCCTCCCGTTCCGCCTCCGGACTCCTGGCCGCGTTGCTGGTCACCGCGCCGGTATTGGCGGATTTCGTCGGCTCAGGCTATGTGGACACTGCGCAATCCGTCCTGTTGCTGGCAGGCATCCTGTTCCTGCACCGTTATGGGCGGCAGCTTGCTGTCGGGCCGTTATACCTGGCTGCCGCCGCCTTCGGCCTCATGATGGCCGTCAGGGTGGATGCCTTGGGCTGGTTCGCCGTGGTGGCGGCTGTTTCCATCGCCTGGCTGTGGCGTCACCGTCATGTGGAACGGATGGAAAAACCATCCCGGTGGCTGGTGGTGCTTTTGCTGGTTTTGCCGCTGGCGCCATGGCTGGTGCTGAACTGGCACGCCACCGGCTATGTGCTGGGGTGTGTGCCGTTGACTGCGGGCGATATCCAGCTGGGTGAAGCGCCGCCAAATCTGCGCTGGCTGCTGGAAAACACCTATGCCTGGCGGCCGTACCGGTTGGCGGATGAGGCCTGTGCTTTCGGGACCATGTTGCGGACGCTGTTGTTGCCCGTCGTTCTTCTGCTCTTCGCGGTTTGGGCGCTGCGCGCGCAGTGGCGGTGCCGGCCATGGTTGGCCGCCATGGCCATCGCGGTGGCCGGCGTGGTGCTGATCCAGTATTTTAGCCCGTCTTTCTCGGTGGTCCGGCTGGAATGGGCCGCCGGCAATGGTCGGTTTATCCTGCCGTCCGTGGCGCTGCTGCTGGCCGCCGGCGTCTCCCGCATTTTCGATGATCCGCGCTGGCGTCGCTGGGCCGTTGTTTTTGCCGTGGCGGGGTTGTGGACCCATGTTGCTTTGCATGCCCTTGGCTTTTTCATCGGCGCGACCTTGGTGGAATGGCGCTGGGTGCCGCTGTTGACCTTGGGGATTGGCGCGTTGACATGGCTGGTGTTCTGGATGTGTCACCGCTTTGCGGGCCGGGCCGGGTCGGTGGTGGTGGTCGGCCTGATGGTTGCGCTGTTCGTCCTGCTTGCCGGCATGGGGCTGCGCGATGGGCTCGGGGTGGCGCGCTACACCCGCGTGATCCAGCTGCGCAACATGCCGCGGTATCTGGAGGATGTGATGCAGGTGATAAGCCGCGAGCCCGGCGCCAAGACTATTGCCGTCACCGCCGGGCCTCTGCCGGTCAGCCACCAGTGGCTGGTCTATCCGCTGATGGGTATGCGCCTGGAAAACCGGATCTGCTATGTGCCCACGGAGCGCAGTGGCGCGGTCATCCCGCACCATCCGGAATGGCTGGCCCGCGCGATGCCGGATTATAAGGTCTGGCGTGAACGGCTGCTTGCCCGGCAGGTGACCCATGTGGTCAGCTTTGATCCGGCCTCGCCGGAATTGGAATGGATGTGGAGCTATCCGGATGCGTTCACCCGGCTGGCGGGCCGTTTCCGGCATTGGGGCGTCTTCCGGGTGAATTCGTCCGTGCGCAAGTGATGCGTGCGGCGGGTCTGGGTTCAGGGCCTCCCTGTGACCTTGTGTCACAGGAGGCAAAAGCTTATGTGGGATGCAGTTGCCGAACGTCGAAGCTTTTGCCTCCTGCGGGATAAACCCGCAGGGAGTCCCGATCCAACCTCTGAGCATTTGACTTGCCGTTGGCGCTGTGCCACTATTTCAAAAGTAATTGCCAGGGGTTCAGGGTTCGGGTTTTAGGTAAGACGGAAGAGAAACCACAGATCACACAGATGGATGGGTATAGAAGACAGCAGGATGAGTTATGAAGGATGAAATAATTGCGCTTTACCCTTTTGCGTCTCCGCGTGAAAACATACCGTTTTTTATCCGTGCCATCCGTTTTATCCGTGGTGAAACAATCTCGGCGTCTTTGGCGGTGAATCCGGATTTCCTGAACCCTGAAACCCGAACCCTTCTTTAAAACCATCAACCGCGTGGAGAAGTCACGATGAAGAAACAGGATGTATTGGTTATCGGCGGCGGCATGATCACGCACGATTTGCTTCTGCCCTCGCTTTTCCATCTGCAGCGGCTGGGCCGTGTGGGCAAGCTGACGGTCTGCGCGTTGAACAGCGCCCCGCTTCAGGCGTTGAAAGACAGCCCGGACATCCGGCAGGCCTTTCCCGGTCAGGAATTTGAGGCCCTGCCGGCCTTGACCGAGCCGCCGGAAAAGATGTTCCCTGATCTGTTCCAGCAGGCGCTGAAGCAATTGGCGCCGCGCCAGATCGTGGTGGTGGCGGTGCCGGACCAGTTCCACTATGACATCGTCATGGCCGCGCTGGAGCATGGCCAGCATGTGCTGTGCGTCAAGCCGCTGGTGATGAAATATGATCAGGCCGTGGCCATTGAAGCGCTGGCCCGCGAGAAGGGGCTTTTTGTCGGCGTGGAATACCACAAGCGCTTTGACCGCCGCTCCCTCATGGCCAAGCGCCAGTATGCGTTGGGCGAGTTCGGCCGGTTTGTGATGGCTGAAGCCCGGCTGGTCGAGCCTTACTATTACCGCCACTCGAACTTCCAGAACTGGTTCACCTGCGACAAGACCGATCCGTTTGTCTATGTCGGTTGCCACTATGTGGACCTGGTCTGGTTCATCACCGGGATCAAGCCGGTCGCGGTTTCCGTGTCCGGCGTCAAGGGCCGGTTTCCGAACGGCAGGGAAGGCTACCTTTGGGCCAATGGCCGCGTGCGCTATGAAAACGGTGCGGTCCTGTCCGTCACCGACGGGCTGGGCTATCCGGATGCCGCCGCGGGCAGCAATGACCAGGGCTTGACCCTCTACGGGGAAGGTCCGGACAAGTGCGGCATGCTGCAGCACAACGACCAGGACCGGGGTGTGCGCCATTGCTATCTGAATGGCCGGTACAGCTACGCCAGTCCGGACTTTTACCGCCTGACCCCGTGGGAGGGTGAAGGCGCCAAACCCGTGGGGTATGGCTACGATTCCGTGGCCGCCAATATTGAGGCCATGTGCCGGATCGAGCAGGAATCCGCCGGCCTTTCGTTGGGACAGGCGGTGATCAGGCGGCGCGAGCTGCTGGCGGCCATTGACCGGCAGGGCATCATCGCCACCCCCGCCAACAGCAGCATCAATGAGCTGGTGGTGGAGGCGGCGCGGCTTTCCATTGTGAATGACGGCGCATGGGTGGAGATCGTGTATGGCCAGAAACCCCATGTCGGGTTTATCCGTCCGGGCGCATCCGCTTGACCATTTAGAGCCTATCCGAAAACCCACTGGGCCATGACATGGCGGGTTCTGCCCTGTCTGCAAGGCGCACGCCGGGAGCCAATACCTGTAGCGGACGGACGGCTTGGCCAGGCCTCGGACAAGAGCAGCCTCGTTGATTTTAAGCAGGTAGGGCGAAGTCTCCGACTGAGCCGTGTTTGATCTTCCCCCTTTTTTTCGTGATTTTGGCGTGTTTCGTAGTTAAAGCTCTTACTCTTCATCAGTGTCCATCTGTGTGATCAGTGGGCAAGTCTGGTCAAGTCCTGATTTAAAGTTGTCACTTGTTTGTTCTGCTTCGATGCATGGTTTTGCACTCTTCACGCCGCCTGTGCGTGAACCTCTTGCGGTGTTTTGTACTTCAAGGCCTGATGCGGACGCCGG
>Ga0209697_10002093_pt1 | contig 29297 bp, 22 predicted proteins | sample AliMusrvi5mmetaG_FD_184115 | JGI IMG/M metagenome (GOLD analysis project Ga0209697, IMG submission 184115) | Freshwater lake bacterial and archeal communities from Alinen Mustajarvi, Finland, to study Microbial Dark Matter (Phase II) - Alinen... | ecosystem: Environmental > Aquatic > Freshwater... | reverse complement strand
TGAGTGCCGAAGCAATCTCACTTTCACTATATTTCCTTGCAGAAGTTAAATATTAACAAAAAGTCCGATTGCCGAATTGTTTAAATCTCTTTTTGGTTAATAAACCATAAGATTTAAATAAATAATAGAAGTTTACCCATGTCAAATGATGTTTCTTTGTTTGGACCAGTTAATTATTCCAGCAAATGAGAAATATTCCATTTTACGTTCTGATTTTAATATTCGGCTATTTACTTTTGGCCGGTTTCAGGGAGAAGGATTCTCCATCCACCTCTGAAACAATCACTGATAAAGGACAGCCGGTTTATAAGGATTTGCCATATTTGCAAAACCTGAGTGTCAGGTATTATTTCACTCCTGGCCAATATTCCTCTAATCCTATCGCTGTTTCAGCAAACCGCGACAGGCAGATCCGCGTTTTGTCGGACAGCGGTCTTGTGGTTCCTGATAACGGCTCGCTCTTTTATTCCGGTAAATTTACCCCTGACATCTCCTACCGGCAAATTCTCCCCAAGAAGATCCGGGCCATCGGAACCTACCGGAACCAGACCGTTTATCTTGACAATAAGCAGTTGTTCAGCAATGCCTGGGCCGGAAGGATACAGATCGACCATGGTCTTCCGAAAGCTACTCTTTTTGCAGGGGGTGATGATTTCCACTTTATGATTTCTGACGGTGATCAGCAGATCTACGTTGACCAGTCCGGAAAAAAACTGTGGAGCGGAATCCTCAAAGGCGTTTTGCAGATCCGCTATGAACCTGCAAGAAATAGTTTTCTGTTGATTACCTCCAGTCTGGTTTCTGAATATACTCCGGGCAATTCCTTAAAAGAAGTATACTCGGGAACAGGTATCACCTGTGCCGCATCAACGGATAAGGGAAAGGATATCGTCGTGGGAACCTCTGAGGGTTATCTCCTGATTTCGGATAAGAAACTGGTTTCATCCGTTCCCTGTCCCGAAATTACCGAAGTTAAAGAGCTAAACGGTCATCTTTGGTTCGGTACCACCTGGGGCGCTTTCTATCTGAAAGAAAATGGCAAGTATTGTTATTATGCTGGAGAGCGCTGGCTCCCGGGAAACCGGGTTATTGCACTTGAAGCCGGACCTGAACAAAGTGTTTTGGTATTAACCGATAAAGGGCTTGGACAGCTTTATTTCAAGGCAATGACACTTGAGGAGAAGGCGCTGTTTTATGAAAAGCAGGTACGAGAAAAGAATATCCGCTATGGGTTCAACAGTAGTTCTGTCCGGATACCAAACGGATATTCCTCGGCTCAGACAGGTGATCAGCCCAGCGATAATCTCTGGACCGGCATGTACCTTGCTTCAGAGCTTTTCCGGTATAAAGTAACCGGCTCGGAAGATGCCAAAGAAAACGCCTATGAGTCGTTTGAGGCTATGGAACGGCTATTCACGGTAACCAATATCCCGGGGTTGTTTGCCCGGAGCATCGAACGTGATTATAAAATTGAAAATGCCAAAGGTGCAGACTGGAAGAAGAAAGAGCTGCTGACGGGTAGTCCGGCTAGTTTATGGCTTCCTGCAGCCGACCATCCGAACTGGTCGTGGCGTTCGACAGCAAGCAGCGATCAAACTGTTGGCCAGATCTTTGCCCTTACGCTCATTCTGGAACTTTCAGACGATGCCCAGTGGAAGGCAAGGGCACTCAAATGTCTTGATAACCTCATGGGGTATATTGTGAAAAATGACTTTTATATCATTGATGTGGATGGTGAGCCAACCATGTGGGGAAAATGGAACCCCTCATACGTCAATAAATTTCCGAAAAACGTGGGCGACCGGAAGATAACCTCTTCAAATATCATCGCGTTTCTACAAACTGCCTATCATTTTACAGGAAAGGAGATTTATAAAGAAAAGGCGAACATGCTGATGACCAAATACGGATATCTCGAAAACCTGACTCGTCCTTTCTCCCAAATTGGGCCGAATGGTGCTGATGAGCTGAGTAAAGTGCTTTCAGAGGAGTGGAATCACTCGGACGATGAGATGTATTTTCTGGCCTACTGGGGACTCTATCCATATGCCCTGACCGGTGAACTAAAAACAAAATATCTGGCAGCCATTAAGGACCACTGGGAAATTGAGCGGCCCGAGAAAAATGCATTGTGGAGCTTTACCTATGCCATGACAGGGGTGAAGGAGTTTGATCTCGATCCCGCTATCGAATTCCTCAAAGATTACCCGATGGATCTGCGAAACTGGGCAATGCATAACTCACACCGCAAAGATATCGATAGGCTCCCTGCCAACTTCAGGGGACAAACAACCAAGGAGCGGCTTCCGTTGTCCGAAATACCAATTTACAGGCACAACGGACAGTTTTTCACACTGGATTCCGGAGGAGATGGCGGCGCCCTGGTTAGTGCCGGCGATACCTGGCTTTTGCCTTATTGGATGGGAAGATACCTGGGGGTAATCTCTGCTCCGGTGAAGAAATAGGCTATTGTGACAATTTGCTAATATACTAATCTGACAATTAAGGAAATATTTTAGCACTGTGGGCCGCAAATTTAGAACCTTTTAAAAAGTAAAAGCATAATTTAGATCTTAAACTAAGAAGCTGTTCAAATTTCTCTGTAGGAGATCGATATCCATAGAAAAGTATATTTCGTAAAACAAATTTTCCGTAGGAAATTAAATGGTTATCTGTTAACGTCCTAATGGACAATGGTTTTTCCTTGCCTCGTTTTTCTATTGAAATTGATGCCCTGTGGGCAAAAAAGGTTAATTATAATTTAAAACAGTATCTGATTCCACACAAAGGGGCACAAAATATCCTAATTAAGGATTAGAGCCTTGGTTTACATTAATGTCTTTGTGCCATGGTGGTAAAAATAGGTTGTCAATATAATATCAATAAACAAAAAAACCAATACGATGAGAAAAACACTTCAACTTCTTCTGATCTTCCTGCTTTGCTGCATGATCTCGAATGCCCGGGAGAAATATGCCATAGGGATGTTTCATTTTAACTTTCAATACGTAGCAGGAGACTACCACATTGAATCCAAGATTATTAAAAATTCACTTTATCCGGTACTTCAATTTTTCGAAAAAAATCCTCAATTTAAATCCGATATTGAGATTCAGGGTTTTGGGATAGAGGACCTTGCCGAAGAGCATCCTGAAGTATTGGCGCTGCTAAAGAAACTGGTGAATAAAGGGCAGATTGAACTGGTCGTTGCCCATTATTCCGATGAATTCTTTATTGCTTATCCGGCCATTGACCTTCAGAAATCGATCGAGCTGTCGGATCAGATTCTGGCAGATCATGGGATGAAACGGTCACGGGTATTTTTCGGACAGGAGATGCAGTGGTCTCCTGCGATGGCCAGTGTGCTGAAGGATAAATATGATGTTGTGGTTACAAGCTCAGATCCACATGGTTATTACCGCCCAAGGACCCTTCCGCTGGTGAATGTCTCTTACGGGAATGATCATATCTTAGGACTAATCGATGGAGGCGAAAAAAAATTAAATGGGCTGGATTGGGAATCTGCCTTCCTCGACGATGGTGAAGAGTTTAATACGCTCGATTACAACAGCGATTTTAACATTGTTCCCGAGCAGGAGAAAAAAAGTATTGAGAACTTTAAAAGACTTCAGAAGGAGGGTTATAAGTTTGTAACGATCACCGAATTGGTTCAGAAAATTAAGGGATCGAAGGGTTACCAGATCCCTGATTATCCTTTTGTTCCGGAAGGAACCTGGAATATGGAGGTTTGCGGACCATTTATGTGGATGGGAAGGCAGCGAACCGGCATTGAGAAGGATGGCCTTACGAGGGCGCTATCGTACGACATGCGCGGAAAAATTCTTATGGCTGAAAAACTGGTGGATTATGCCGCTTCCAAAGGACTTGATGTGAGCAAACTTAAAAAACTGATCCTTGAGGCATGGAAACACCTGCTGTTATCAGAAGTCTCCGATTCAAGCGGCTGGTCGCCGTTATTGGTTGAGGTTCAGTATACAGACAATGAGGTGGCAAATGCAGAATTGGCCATTAGCGAGCTCATGAAAGCGTTGAAAGCAATCTTGCCAATGGATGACAAAAATTATCTGGTGGATACGAGGAGTGGTAAGGTTGAACCTATTAACGCCTCAAAAGCTTCAAGCGGGTCAGTAGCAATACTGCCGGTCACCTTTGCTGTAAGAGCTGAAAAATCAGTAAGCAGTATAAAGAAGATCAGCGAAAATCTCTATAGCTTAAATATTAAAGGGGAACGTCCTACAGATGGTGCTGTCGAAATTATTTTTGATACCCCTGCCAGCGGACTCTTTTATTCAGCCGGTTCTGGTGAGGAGATTGCCGTTGAAATTCCAACTGACTTTAAGAATAATCCTGCATTTACGCTTTCCAATGGATTTATCTACCTGAATAATGGCTATAGCCTGGTAAAGGATTGCTCGCTGGAACATATCGCGGCAACCTGGAAAATGAAGGAACAAAAGTTGGTTTTCAGGGAAGAGCTTAATAAGAACAATCCTGAGATGAACATGCGTTTTTTCCTCGTCAAAGGGGGTGTCAAAGAGGGTCTGGAGTTTGCCAATAAGTTGAATACCTGGCCTTCTTACAACGTCACCTTCTCAAGAAGCGGAATCAGCTATAGCAAGGTGACGCCGGAGAATTTGTAATGCTCTAATTATTAGTGTTTGCAAAATCTGGTGCTTATGATAGGTTTTAGGGTTGTGAAAGATTGACATAATCTATGAAAGTTTAAAAATTTTGTTTGATCCCTTATCTGATACCTCCGGTATTATTTAAACATCTCGGTAGTTCCGTACAATACAACTTTAAATATGTAATAATTTGTAAATGAATAAGATAAGATTTTGCGTAATAGTTTTAGTAAGTGTTGGTTTTTTCGGGTCAGCCAATCTCTCCGCAAAGGAGTACAATATAATTGATTTTGGAGCCAAATCAGATACTGCATACCTAAGTACGAAGGCAATCCAGGCTGCAATTGATGAGTGCAGCAGGAACAACGGCGGAAAGGTTGTTATTCCTTCCGGGGCTTACCTCTCCGGCACGATCTATTTCAAAAGCAATGTCACCCTCTCTGTTGAAAAGGGTGCCACGTTGTTCGGGAGTCCCCGTTTGGCCGATTATCCCGTGAACCTGCCCGATTATACCTTTTTCAGAAAGGGTATTGTTAAGAGGGCCTTGATTTATGCCGAAAATTGTTCGGATATCGCCATTGAAGGGGAGGGGACAATTAACGGGCAGGGGGGATCTTTCAGAGAGAACAATCATTCAAAAGACGATTCCTATTCGGTCAGACCTTACCTGATCTGGATGATTCAATGCAAAAATGTGAGGACAGAGGGGGTCAGACTCCGGAACTCGGCGTTATGGATGCAGCATTACCTTGCTTGTGACAAGCTCTATATTCATAACATCGACGTGTTTAACCATTGCAACAAAAACAACGACATGATCGATGTGGATGGTTGTCATGATGTGAGGATATCTGATTGCGTGGGAGATGCTGATGATGATGGAATTACCCTTAAAAGCACCTCAGGCAGGGGGAACGAAAATATAGTAATTACCAACTGTCTGCTGAGCAGTCACTGCAATGCACTGAAGATGGGGACCGAATCGAATTCCGGCTTCAAAAACGTCTCTGTTTCCAACATCGTGATCCGGCCATCTAAAGTTACCGATAAATCCATCGAAGGGAATCCCCGGGGACATACCGGGATCGCTTTGGAGGAGGTTGATGGAGGAATGCTGGATGGCGTTGTCATTTCGAATATCAGCATCGACGGGCCCGTTTGCCCGATTTTTATCCGTTTGGGGAACCGGGCACGCCCTTTTGAAGAAGGTCACAAAATTGACCATGTTGGAGCATTGCAAAATATATCCATCAGCAATGTAACCGCTACCGGTGCACAAAGGGTCGGCTGTTCAATCACGGGAATTCCGGGTTATCCGGTCAGGAATATACGATTAAGCCATATCCGGATTGAATTTGAAGGCGATGGGAAAGCGGAAGATATTATCCATAAAGTATCCGAAAAGGAGAAATCATATCCAGAATACGACATGTTTGGATACCTGCCTTCCTATGGATTCTATATCCGTCATGCTGAAAACATTCATTTTGAGGATGTTCAGCTTGTTACAAAAAATGAAGACCCGAGGCCGGCTATCTATCTCTCTGATATCAGCGATGCCGGTTTTGATCAGCTTCATTTAAGCAGTTCTTCGAAAAATACCGCGGATATTTTCCTTGAAGCATCCCGGATGATCCGTATCGGAGCAAGCCATATTGCGGGACAATCAAACAGCCTGGTGCATTTCACAGGAGATGCCAATGCTGACATATCGCTGTATAACAACGATATGAGGAATATTAAATCACTTTACACTCCAGGAGAAATCAAGGTGGCGGGGCTAAAGGAAAGCGGTAATCGATAGTTCGGTTTAACCTTTTGCAGGGATTTTATGGTCACTTATGGCAGGTAAGTATTGAAAAAAAGTGTCCAAAAATTCTGAGGATTTCAGTGTCTGCTCAAAGGTGATATACGAAAGTAATTGTATTACAGAGCTTAACTGAGAGAGGACCCGGAACTTCAGGAGTTTTTGGACACCTGTTTCATTTTATACCTTTTTGCGGGTATTTAAGCCAATAATAGGGTAGAGGGGGCAGAAACTGATAAAGCTTGTAACGATAAAGACGGCTGCAAAAATCAGCAAAACAATAGCGAGTGTTCCACTTATTACCTTGGTAAAATAGAGGGATGCAATGATCACAGCAACAATAATGCGGATCGATTTGTCAAGGGTACCCATGTTTTTTTTCATTTTCAGAAGTTTTAAATTAATTAACTGAATAGAAAACAAGGAACAAGGCAAAATGTTTTGATATAACTTTATACGGAATTAATGCCATGAATTAATCCGGAGTATCTTCCATTTTCCGTTTCGTTTCACATGAGCCACCCCTTTATAACAACAGGCTCCATGGTAATTATTGGCATCTTCATAGATAACCGTAACCACTTCCTTCCCGTTCTGATCAATAAAACCATACTTGCCTCCCAATCTGACTGCGGCGTATCCGCCAATAAACTTCCAGGTATTATCATACTTTGGCGAGATGATCTCTTTGCCAAACTGATTTACATACCCATATTTCCCATTGAGCCGTACGGCCGCCATTCCCTCCTCGGGGGAATAGGCCAAATCGTATTTTGGTGCAATGATCACTTTACCGCTGGCATCTTTATAACCATATTTATCATTGGTTGCTGAATAAAACGGGACAATCTGTCCATGACAAATCGTTGTGAAGGCTAATATACTGATCAATAAAAATATCTTCATTTTTTCATTTTTCATTTTTTCACTTTTTCACTTTCTTGCCTTCCCGGCAGGTCCTCTGTCCTGATTCCCCAGATATCAGAAGGCTTATCACCCATATAAAGAACCAGCTCACCACCCTTCAGGATATCTGAATGGCGGATAAAGGAACGGGTATAAGGATTCCCGTTGAGCGTTGCCTTTTGGATGTATATATTTTTCTTGTTCAGATCCCTGGCCTTTATGACAAAATGTTTTCCGTTGCTGTTTGTGATCGTTGACTCCTCTGCAAGCGGAGATCCGAATACGTACTCACCGCTGGCCGGGTTTACCGGATAAAAGCCAATTGAACTCAACACATACCAGGCGCTCATCTGTCCGCAATCGTCGTTGCCACACAACCCGTTTGGCTGGTTGCTGTAGTATTTTGTGAGGATATGATTCACCTTTTCTGCTGTTTGCCAGGGTCTTCCCACGTAACTATAGAGGTAAGGGACATGGTGGCTTGGCTCGTTTGAGAATTCGGATAACCCGTAGTAACCGTTATTTTTTAATTCGCTTTTACGACCATAGGGTGAATTGTATAATGAATCAAGCTTTTGGGCAAATTTCCCGGGACCACCCATCACCTTTATTAACCCATATAAATCCTGGGGGACATACCAGGTGTAAATCCATGAATTCCCCTCCTGAAAACCGATTGATTCTTTGGGATTGAAGGGAAGCATCCATTGACCTTTGGAATCCTTTGGCCTGACAAACCCTGTTGAGCTGTCAAAAACGTTTTCCCAGTATCCGCTTCTTTTCATAAATTCCTTGTAGTCAGCAGTATTTTTCCTGGATTTGGAAACCTGTGCTATACACCAGTCATCAAAGGCATACTCCACCGTCTTGGTGACGCCCCGCTGTCTGGGATCAAGATCATCGGGAACAAACCCGTATTGACGATAAAAATCAGCCTCGCGGATATCTTCATTGGCCGTGTTTTTCATCGCCTCATAAGCCAGGTTATAATCAAAACCCCTGATCCCCTTTAAAATGGCATCTGCAATGATTGGAACAGCATGATATCCGGGCATCACATTGGCCTCATCGAAGTATAACTCCCACGAGGGAAGCAGGCCATGTTGCTTGTAAAATTCAAGAAATGAATTAATGATCGAGGGTTGCCGGTTGGTCTGTGTTAAGGTAAACAACGGAGCAGCGGCACGATAGGTATCCCATAGCGAATTAAGGGTATAGATATTTTTCCCGGTATAGACCTTTTTATCCGCCCCGGTATAACTTCCCAAGGCATCATCAAACCGGAAAGGGGCAAAATAACAGTGATAGGCTGCGGTATAAAAAGTCTCCTTGAAGGCCTGATCAGTTGAGGTCACCTTGACCTTGTTCAGCTCTGCTTCCCATGCATCGCCGGCACTTTTTTTGACCGCATCAAAATCCCAGCCGTCGATCTCCTTCAATCCTGCCAATGCCCCGTCGATATTGGCCGAACTGATCGATACCTTCACCAGGAGCTGATCTCCGGCCTTTGTCGCTGGAAATGACAATGTAGAGCTTATCCTTACTGCCCTGGCCTCCTGTTTTGAGTTTACCCTGACACTATCTGCAAAAATCGTAATAGCCCCAATCGGTTTGTTTGTCCGGGCAGCGAAGTAAACACACCGTTCACCCACAAAACCTATCGATCGCCGAAAACCGACAATCGTATGATTATCAATTTTTTTGAAATAACACTCCAAAGGTAAATCACCATTATGTCCCACATTTGCTTCTGTGCCGTTTCCAATCCCTAAATCAAGCTTGATCGCAGATCGTTTACTTTCAGGAAAGGTATACCGATGGAATCCGCAACGCTGGGTTGCGGTGAGCTCAGCCCTGATATTCGAGGTTTTGAGAAACACAGAATAAAATCCTGGTTTTGCGATCTCATTCTGATGTGAAAACTCGCTGGTGATTGTTTTGGGCGTGGGTTCCCTGTTTATATCGGGGAATATAGAAATATCACATAAATCTTCAGCACCTGTTCCGCTATAATGGGTGTGGCTAAATCCACGGATGGTTGTGCTCGGATAGTAATAGCCACTGCACCAGTTGTATCCGTGTTCTCCATTATCCGGGCTCAGCTGCACCATCCCAAATGGAACCAATGCTCCCGGGAAAGTGTGTCCATCTTCGTCGGTTCCAATAAACGGATTGACATAATTGGTCAACCGTTCTGTCGGAGCCGGTTTAAAGGCGGTGAATAGGAGGATCGCAATCAGGGAAAGGGCATATTGGGTCAATCTCATTATATATTTAAATTTTATTTAAACAAATCAGAATGTGTTCCTGTACGAATAAGCAGGATAAGTTTAATAGTTTTGTTTCTGGAGTATATTAATAACCAGTCAGGGGAAATGTGACATTCATTAAATCCGAAAAATTCGCCGGTTAAGTGATGGACTTTATATTCCGGAGGCACTTTTGCTCCTGAAATCAGTATTTTGATTAATTGATTGAGCTTTTGCTCATCAAGGTTACGTTTTCTGGCTAGTTTTAAATCTCTAAGATATTGTTTTGTAAATTCTATGGAATACACAACTATCTTATTTTTTCAAGGTAATCATTAAAATCAACACACCGGATTGTTTTTCCCTCAATTGCATCGCGAAATGCCATTCTGGTTTTATCATTCGGTGTTTTTTCATCATTTAGATTATCTGTAATGATTTTACCGCAACTCATTTCCCGGATCAAATCGAGAATGATTCGGCCTTTTTTAGTTTTTTCATTGATAATTACAGTGGTCATCGTGACGATCTTTTTACAAAGGTACAAAAATGAAAGACTTTTTGTAATGACCTAATTATATTTTCTCATGCCTGGCAAACACCGACATAAACCGGCCCGGTACCGCTGTTTCGTAACGAACCTCTGTCCCGGTGATGGGGTGAATAAACGCCAGTACCCTTGCGTGAAGACAGGTCCTGCCTATTAAATTAGTCTTGGCCCCATACTTTTTATCCCCGACTACAGGGTGTCCCAATTCCTTCATGTGAACCCGGATCTGGTTTTTCCGGCCGGTTTCGAGTTTGACCTCCACCAGGGTGATCTCATCACCCCTGCGCAGCACTTTATAATGGGTGATAGCCTCATCTCCTTCTCCCGGAACTTTGGTTGAATACATAACCAATGCCTTGTTTTCCTTTAGAAAAGAGTGGATGGTCCCCTCGTCATTTTCGACTACCCCTTCTACAACAGCTACATAAGTTCTTTCAATAACTGCATTCTGCCATGCCCGCTGCATGACCGACTGCACCTCCTCACTTTTGGCAAACATCATGATACCCGAAGTGTCACGGTCGAGACGGTGGACCACAAAAATACGGTTGTTTGGATTCTCCCGTTTCACATGACCGCTTAATATGCTGTAGGTGGTAAGCAGCTTCTCTTTTGCAGTGGCTATGGAAAGCATTCCTGCCTCCTTCTCTATCACAATGAGATACGGGTCTTCAAAAAGGATTCTAAGTCCTTTGTACTTAATCTCCTCCGGAATTTTCCCCATCGTTATGGTCACCTGTTGTCCTGCCAGAACAGGGTAATCAAACTGGGTAATGGTATGGTTCTCAACCGAAACCTGACGGTGTGCCAGCAGTGCCTTTACGGTTGTCCGGCTTTTTCCTTTAAGCTGATCAATTAAGAATTTCAATAATTCCGAATTCTTCGTTACAACTATTTGAATCAGTTTTGGAGATCCTTTTTCGGGATTTATGGGCTTTTGTTCTGTCATTGCTATATTTATTGTGTTGCATATCCCTTTCGGTCATGTTTGAATCGTATTAAATATTCTTGAAAATCCTTCGTGTAGATCCCATTATTTATCATAATGGATCAAGCACACTTTAAAGAACCAGATAGGGCATTTCAAGATATGTTTATCGAGTTATGTATCGCTGTATATCGAAAAACAACCTTCGGGTTTCTTTAGGATCTTTTCGATTTACAAAATAAAATCGTTTGGCATTGTCAACGATTTTGATAACAGGATTACTACGGTAATTTAAATTTAACTGTACCGTTCCAAAATCTTTCATTTTAAATGTGCCACGTTTTATAAACATCAGCGAAATGCCATTAACCCGTAATGTGACTGGTACCAAGTCATTCAAGGAAATAGTATCTACACGGCAAATTTCAGATATTGGTACCGCTGTACCCCATAAACCATGTATTTCAAAATTTTTTGAATCACATGTTGCGGCAGACTCCATATAGCCTAAATATGTGAATAATAAAGTGCCTACTAGAATAATTGCAGCAAGAATTCCGGATAAAAAAGGGTTCTTTCTTGTATTAGCCACCTGAAACTCAATTGGTACATCTTCTGGTTTGGGATAAGCAAATTGTTTCCCTCCAATAGTTAATATAACAGCCAAACAAATTGTTGTAATCACAAAATAACTAACATACCATCCATCAGATATTTCAAAAATTTCCTTTACCATCCAACCAGTAAATACAAATAAGAACCAAATTAATGTCCCATTTTTTATGAACCAGAGGTAACCAACTGTATCAATATTTTCATCTTCCGCCCATAAATTTAATCTAACAAAGGAGGGGTAAAAATTTATTCGAAAGATAAACCAATAGTAGAAAACGACAAAAGCACTAACAATGACAATTGTAAACATATTGACATTTTTTTAATGAAGACATATTAATACATTACTGATGGCAAATGCAAAGTTAAATGTTTTTACTTGACTGAAAGGGATAGGCAGTTTTATTCTTATTTTCATTATCATCAATTAACGCTCAATGATAAACTTTTTCAAGCAAAAAGGAATCAACTTTGTCGCAATAAATGAAATCATTGGATTTTAGCATTTCAAGGTATGCTTTTACCAGCTGGCCACTACTACTTTCAGGATTTTTCGCAACGAAAGATTCGAAAGTGACTTTTAAGCTGTCATTCAGATGGTTGGTTTCCGGATCAAACGCCCTGGAATTGTCTGCCCCGGCAAGAAACAGACTCAGGTAATGCGCGTAATTCTCCTTTGCGATCCTGATTGAAATAAAGCCGGGATTCCGCTGTATGAAATTTTCCCAGTTTAATATTCGTGAGGCTAATGAATCTGCTGGAATTAGTAATTTTCCCACCTTTTCAAAACCAAACTCCTGCTCCCGGCACCCGATGGATAAGAATTCGCGATAGGGACCCGACAAATCTTTCCCGAATTGTTGCAATAGAAATTTGGTTTGAGGTTCCAGGGAAAATAATCCTTCCTGGGAATACAGTAACAGTCCGTTGGCCGCAAACGAGGTTTTTAAGGTATTAACGGTTTCAGACGAAGGAGAATTCACGAGCTGATTTGCAACTGTTTCATTATTTTCGAGATAAGATGCGGCAAGGTTATTCAGGAAGCCGTTGAAATCAACAAACATCGAATCGCGGGTAAGGCTATCTGAAACACAATTGCTGATGAGTGTACGGGCAGCACCAAGTGATGCTAAATCCACAGGATCAAGACGTTCAAGTGTCTGGTGATATTGCAGCGCGTTCGTGAGCTTCAACTGTGAGATTTTTGCAGGATCCGCGAACGAATCTTCCTTTTTAATCAAACCCGATGTATTGCCCTGAGGGAGATGCCAGCCACAGGAGGCTAAAAAGAGAAATATCAAAGGTATCATCAAATGCCTCATCTCAAAAAAAATTGTTTCGCACTAAATGCAAAGAAATACAAAAAATCGGTAAACCCGCATCCTGCTGATTAGGGAGACCCCTGATCAAAGGTTTATAAAAAGACGAAAGCGCAAAGTGTAATTTATAATAAATCACCACTTTGCGCCCAGGCGTTATTTTGCAGATTTTAAATACCTCTTTTAAATCCGAGCTTTAATTGCCGCAGTTTCATTTTCAAAGCCTGGTTTTTCAAGCAGGGCAAACATGTTTTTTTTGTATGCTTCTACTCCGGGTTGATCAAATGGGTTCACACCAAGCAGATAACCGCTTATTCCACAGGCTATCTCGAAAAAATAGATCAATTGTCCGAGATAATATTCGTTTAATTGCGGAATGTTGATCCGAATATTGGGAACACCTCCGTCGACATGGGCGATACTTGTTCCCAATTCTGCCATTTTATTGACATAGTCGACCCTTTTACCTGCAAGAAAATTCAATTTATCCAGATCTGCCTTATCTTCCGGAACCAGCACTTCGTTATTCACGTTTTCAACGGATAAGACGGTTTCAAACAGAATGCGTTCTCCTTCCTGAATATATTGCCCCATGGAGTGGAGGTCGCTCGAAAAATCGACACTTGCAGGGAAGATCCCTTTAAGCTCTTTACCTTCGCTTTCGCCGTAAAGCTGTTTCCACCACTCGGCAAAGAAGTGAAGCTTAGGGTTAAAGTTAACCATAATTTCCACCTTTTTCCCGCTTTTGTAAAGCGCATTCCTTGCTGCAGCATATTGAGCTGCTATATTTTCTTCGAAAGGTACATCTGCTCCGCAGGCAACTTCCATCGATTTTGCACCGTTAACCAATTCACGGATATCGAATCCGGCTATAGCTATGGCAATGAGACCAACAGGAGTTAATACCGAATAGCGGCCACCAATATTGTCTGGAATCACAAATGTTTTATATCCCTCTTCCTTAGCCAGTGTTTTCAAGGCTCCGCGCTCACTGTCAGTGATCGCAATGATCCTTTTGCGTGCCTCTTCAACTCCATACCGGTCTTCGAGGTCTTGTTTCAGCAATCTGAATGCCAGGGCCGGCTCAGTTGTGGTTCCCGATTTGGAGATGATGGCACATGCCCACTCTTTATTTTCGAGCAAGTCCCGTAATTCAAACAAGTAGTCCTCGCTGATATTTTGCCCGGCAAAAAGGACTAACGGAGCTTCAAAACTCCCTTTTATTTGTGCAAACGAGTCGGAAAGGGCATCTATTACGGCCTTACTTCCCAAATAAGAACCACCGATTCCTATAACCACAAATACCTCAAGATGTTTTGACTGGAGTTTTAACGATACTTTCTCAACTTCCTCTAAAAGTGATTCCGAAATGGAAGAGGGGAGGTCAACCCACCCCAGGAAATCATTTCCTTTTCCGGTTTTATCACGGAGTGCAATATTCTGCTGCTCTGAAGCTTTTTTGTAAGCTACAATCTCTTCGGAAGGGATGAAATTGTAGATTTTTTCAAGATCTAATGAAATATTCTTCATATAAAAATGGATTAACGCAAATGTTCTGTTAATAACCGGATTTCAATGGCCGGGGATATGTTCTCGTATATGATATTATAAACCGAATCGGTGATTGGCATATTGATATGATATTGCAAATTAAGCTCTTTGATACATTTTGTTGCATAATAACCTTCTGCGATCATGTCCATTTCGAGCATGGCTGACCGGACGGTATACCCTTTGCCAATCATAGTCCCAAAGGCCCGGTTCCTCGAAAAATGGGAATATCCGGTAACAAGCAAGTCACCCAGGTAAGCTGAGGATTTAATGTCGCGGGTTATGGGATGAACGGTATCAACAAATCGTTTGATTTCCTGAATGGCGTTCGACATAAGTACCGCCTGGAAGTTATCTCCGTACCGAAGGCTGTGGGAAATTCCTGCTGCAATAGCCATTATGTTCTTTAGTACAGCGGAGTATTCAGTTCCCCAGATATCATCTGAAATATGGGTGCGAATGGAAGGACCTTCGAGCAACATGGCAAATTGCCTTGCCCGTTTCACATCAGGACTGGCAATAGTCAGATAGGAGAGGAGATCCCGAGCCACTTCTTCCGCATGACACGGTCCCGCGATAACCCCGAACTGATCGAATGGCACGTCGTAGAACTCATGAAAGAATTCACCTACCACCAGGTTATCATCCGGAATAATCCCCTTAATGGCAGAAATGACATACCTGGATCCAATACTTACTTTCAGATGACTAAGTGTATCCTTGAGAAAGGCTGAAGGGGTAACGAAGACCAGGATATCTGAGTCTTCAACAATTTTGTTGATGTCGGAATAGAAATTAATCCGTGACATCTCGAACTCTACGGAACGCAGGTAATTGGGATTATGCCGGAACTTTTTGAAAAGCTCGATATTCTCCTCCTTGCGGATAAACCAATTTAGTTCGGGTAGGTTATAGATTAGAATCTTAGCCAGTGCAGTAGCCCAACTTCCGCTTCCAATAATAGCAACCCGACTTTTCTCGTTAATTTCAGTCATTTTCCCGACGCATTAATTTAACCAATTTGACACATCGTTTGCTGCAGGATTTGGCAATCCAAGTTGATTTTTCTTGTTAAACCCACATAAATCGTTGAATAATTTACCTGGCTTTACCTCTTTGAGCTGGGATACCTTCTTATATCCCATTTTCATCAGAACCTCAACCCATTCGGCTGGAATTCCTAATTCGATATATTTTTCAGCCGGATCTTCTTCGGCTCTTTTTTCAGGTTTCATTTGGGGAAATAGCAGCACATCCTGAATCGAAGCAGAATTAGTCAGCAACATGGTCAATCTGTCGATTCCAATCCCCATCCCTGAGGTAGGGGGCATCCCGTATTCGAGTGCCCGCACAAAATCGAGGTCAATAAACATGGCTTCGTTATCTCCTTTTTCAGACAACCTGAGCTGGTCCTGAAATCGTCCGAGTTGGTCAATCGGATCGTTTAATTCGGAATAGGCATTACAAAGTTCTTTTCCGTTTACCATCAGTTCAAACCTTTCTGTGAGCTCAGGATTATTGCGGTGCCTTTTGCATAGTGGTGACATCTCAATCGGATAATCGGTAATAAATGTTGGTTGGATATAAGATTCCTCACATTTTTCGCTAAAAATCTCATCAATCAGTTTGCCCTTCCCCATTGTATTGTCAAATTCGACCCCGGTCTTCCTGCAAACTTCACGCAAGGCTTCCTCATCCATCTCTGAAATATCGTAACCGGTATGTTCCCTGATCGATTCGAACATGGTGATCCGTTTAAAAGGACGTTTAAAGTCGATCTCCTTGTCGCCAACCGGAATGGCAGTCTTACCATGCAATGCAATGGTAACCCGTTCAATCATCTCTTCGGTGAAATCCATCATCCAGTTGTAGTCTTTGTAGGCCACGTAAATTTCCATCACGGTAAATTCAGGATTATGGGTACGGTCCATCCCTTCATTCCGGAAGTCTTTCGAAAATTCATAGACCCCCTCGAATCCACCCACTATCAATCGTTTTAAATACAATTCATTAGCCACCCTAAGATAGAGTGGCATATTGAGGGCATTATGATGGGTAATGAATGGGCGAGCAGCCGCTCCTCCCGGAATTGGCTGTAAAACAGGTGTTTCAACCTCAAGATAGCCTCGTTCATTGAAAAATTCGCGCATCTGATTAATGATCTTGGTCCGCTTCAGGAATGTTTCCCTGACGTGCGGATTAACAATCAGATCGAGGTATCGCTGACGATAACGCTGTTCAGGATCGGTAAAGGCATCAAAGGTCTTACCCTCTTTCTCTTTTACAACAGGCAACGGTTTTATGGATTTACTAAGCAGAACAAACTCTCTTACATGAATGGTTGTCTCTCCCATCTGAGTGATAAATACATATCCCATCACTCCAATGATATCGCCAATGTCGAGCAATTTCTTAAACACTTCATTATAAAGTGTTTTATCCTCTCCTGGGCAGATTTCATCGCGGCTGATATAGATCTGAATCCGTCCGGTTTCGTCCTGAAGTTCACCGAAAGAGACTTTACCCATAATGCGCTGGGACATTAATCTTCCGGCAAAAACTACCTCCTGGAGATTGGGAATATCAGGATTATAAGTGGTGAGTATTTTATTTGCAGTCGTGTTGGTTTTAAATTCATTGGCCGGATAAGGATTGATTCCCAGGTCCCGCAGTTTCTGTAACGAATTCCGTCGGATCAATTCCTGCTCACTTAAATCTATATTGCTCATCTTAAATCTTTACCTTCAGTTATTCCAAAATTATGGGCAAAGGTACAAAAAGTATCCTTTTGGGAATAGCTACTTTTTAGTATATTTGAGGAAAATATTTAGAGCCGAAGCCCCATTTAAGAAGTTTGTATGCAAAAATCGTGGAGAATAAAGAAACCTGCTGATAATAATGATCTTAAGCACCTATCTGCAGCGTTGGATATAGATATTGCCATTGCAAACTTACTTGTTCAGCGGGGAATAAAAACCTATTCCGAGGCCCGTTCCTTTTTCCGACCCAAATTATCAGATCTTCATGATCCGTTTCTGATGAAAGATATGGACAAAGCAGTTGCCCGTATCAAAAAAGCAATCGACAATGATGAGAAAGTGATGGTTTATGGCGATTACGATGTGGACGGTACAACCTCCGTAGCGCTTATGTATTCATTTCTTTGCAACAGACTTACCAAAATCGATTATTATATCCCTGACCGCTACATGGAAGGATACGGAATTTCCCGGATTAGTATCGAATATGCTGCTCAAAATAATTTTTCATTGGTTATAGTTCTGGATTGCGGAATTAAAGCAATTGATAAAATCGCCTATGCCAAAGAATTGGGAATAGATTTTATCATTTGTGATCATCATAATCCCGATGATATTATCCCGGATGCCGTAGCCGTTTTAGACCCCAAACAACCCGACTGTAAATATCCTTACAAGGATCTTTCTGGGTGCGGTGTAGGATTCAAACTCATCCAGGCTTTTTGCATAGATCAGGGAATTCCCGAAGAAGTAGCATTAGAATTACTTGATTTAGTGGTAGTTAGTATTGCCTCGGACATTGTTCCCCTGACCGGAGAGAATCGGGTTCTGGCATATTATGGTTTGCAAAAATTAAATTCAAATCCATCAACCGGACTTAAAACACTCATTAAATATGCAGGGATGGTTGGCGAATTTAAGATTAACGATATTGTTTTCAAGATTGGTCCGAGATTAAATGCATCGGGAAGGATAGAACACGGTAAAAAATCAGTAGCTATACTGCTCGCTAAGGATGCCAAGGAGTTGGAAGATCTGGGCATCGAAATCAATTCCTATAATGAAATACGAAAAACCCTCGACCGCGAAATCACTCAGGAAGCCCTCGAGATCATCCGTAAAAGCGAGTTTTACGAAGGTCGGGTCACCACGGTGATATATAACCGTGACTGGCACAAGGGGGTTGTAGGTATCGTTGCCTCAAGATTGACCGAATATTATTATCGCCCGACGGTAGTATTAACCGAATCCAACGGACTTGCGACAGGCTCGGCAAGGTCGGTAGGTGAATTTGATCTTTATGAAGCGATCAGTGCATGCGCGGACTTGCTGGAATCATATGGCGGTCATATGTATGCAGCTGGTTTATCCATGAAACTGGAGAATGTAGCCGAGTTTTCACGCAGGTTCGAACAGGTGGTCAGAGATACTATTTCAGTGGATCAATTAAAACAGACCATTGAAATTGATGCAAAGATTTCGCTTTCAGATCTATCCCCTAAATTTTTAAAATTACTCAATCAATTCGAGCCCTACGGTCCCCATAATATGATGCCCGTTTTCCTGACCGAAAACGTTCTTGATTACGGTACCAGCCGGTTAGTTGGCAAGAATAATGAACATTTGAAGCTTGATTTGATGGAAGCGAACCGCTCATCGGCCGTATTTTCGGGAATTGCATTTTCACAATCCGACCATCTGGAGGTGATAAAAAGATCACTTCCCTTTAATATCTGTTACTCGGTTACTGAAAATGAATATCGCGGGAAAACGTATATGCAACTGAATGTCAGAGATATAAAGTACCGGAATGATGAAAGTGAGAATTAAAAGAATAGAATGTTATCTTCAGAATCATCAGATTTTAAAACCCGATTAAAAGAAGTTCTCGCGAATGCCTTACCCGGAGAAAGAGCCCATCGCAGGATGTTACCTCAAGGCCGTGATCTCTACCCGGTAGCCGGATTGACCGACATTAAACAAAGCAGCGTGCTGATGCTGATTTTCCCGGATAACGGACAATTTCATACTTGCCTGATCAAACGTCCTGTTGCAATGCGTAATCATGGAGGACAGATTGCATTTCCGGGAGGAAAATACGAACCATCCGATAAGGAATTGGTTCGGACAGCACTTCGTGAATCGTTTGAGGAGATAGGGACCGATGACAATAGAGTTGAAATAATCGGATCACTTACTCCTATCTATGTGCAGGTGAGCAATTTTACGATCAACCCATTTATTGGATGGTGTGAAACTATTCCTGATTTCAAAATTGATCACCGGGAGGTGGATGAGCTGTTTAAAATTCCGCTCAAAAGCATCCTGGATCATTCAACTCATGAATGGAGAAATGTCATCACCCCACGCGGTAATTTTGAAGTTCCCGGATTTTATATCGATCCTTTGTTTATCTGGGGGGCTACTGCTATGATTATTTCAGAATTCAGGGAAGTCTCTCTTTCAATTGCAAACCAATGATTCCAGCTAGTTGTAAAAAGTCCAGGATACGCCGAAAGCAAGAGTTCCTATCTGGGCAGGATATCCAGGGGCTGTATAATAGTCCTTTTTGATGAACTTAGTAGTTAGATTACTGTACTTCACATAGAAACGAGTCCTTTTCAGTTTCAGGTTGACAAAGCCATCAACCCAAGGGTAATCACCGATTTTTTGATTTTGCTGAACATAAAACATTCCAATTGCAGGGCTGTAATAATCAGCATAATAAGCAGCATCATACCGAAGGTCCAATCCCAACTGAACCGCCAGAACTTTAGCAACATTACCGGCAATAAAGATTGTATTTCGGGTTGAAACTTCAGGAACATGTATAAAGACACTCGTTGTGGATTTCTGATACATCACCGAATTCTGCAAATTTAATGGCCCGAATTTGAAGTCTTTTCGTATAAAGAATTGAATTACAGAAAATTCAGAGCTTGCCTGCGCCGGAAGGGATGCTTCATTCCAATACATATATCTGCTGACAATTGAATATTTAAATCCAAGTTTAAACCTTCTGAATGGGTTATCATAAATTGCACCGATCTTTAATTCATAGGTTTTGTTAAAATCATTATTCCATTTAAAATGGTTGGAATAGTAATGTTGATAAAAGTAATCAGGTGTTGTATTGGTCATGCTTCCGCTGAGCCGGATAAATGAGGTATCTCTTGAAGTCCGGATTGGCTTTTCAATTTGACCGGTCAGGTCAAAATCACCCAAACGATATCCCTGAATGTAGTACCTGCCGGTAGCATTAAAATTCAGGAATTTGGCATCTGTTCTGAAAATCGACCCACCCAGGAAGGTATTCATCTGGCTTCTGGATTGCGTTAGCCCAAGTGGAGGTTTCATGACCCCCGGAGTGTAAATCAACTGTTCCCTGGGAAAGTACATATTGATCAGATCATTGCCGATATAGGCCTGTTTTCCGAAGGTTAACTTCTTGCCGGGAACTTCTACTCCTTTGAGGTAAAATAAATTAGTCACCCTGTTCATTCCTGTATTATCCTGAGTTCCTGGCGTGGTAGTTGTTCCAGTAGCTGAATTGATATAGGGAAGGTGCTGGGTCCCATAAAAATAAGTCATCCCCCTTGCGTCTGTAAAGTCGAATGATGGGTTTGGTTCCACTTCCAGGTAAGTTCGGGAATTATTCGACCATTCGAAGGTATGCATCAAGGTAAAACGGGGGACAAATTTCTCGTAAGTTTCGTCTTTCTCCTTCATTTTGACCCATTTGCCAAATTTATATTGGTGTGAAATTATTAAAAAAGTGTTGTTGGTGATTGCCGATGTTCCGGTAAACCAAACAGGCATATTTTCTGGTTTCAGATCAGGATTTTGGATGTCAGTGGGATTGAGAAGTCCTCCGTTCTCCTGATCGCTAAATTTATTTTTCCCGATGATGAACCATAAATCATACCTGTCAACATTATAACTGCCAAAAAGATTCAGTGCATTATCTTTGGCCTGCTGGTTCAGGTATTTACCCTGGGAAGTGATTGCATCGTAGGAAAAGCCAAAGTTGAACGAAGGATTGATATTCTGAGTTTGAAAAGCATGCAGCCACGATTCTCCTTTGGGCTTGTTATTAAACCACTGACCATATTCGAGCAAAGTGAATGGTTTTGTCGTGTTATAAAACCGGATATCCTTTGGCCAGACGCCAAAATCCTGATAGTTTCGCAGAAACAAAAATTCATTCGGATCGGAGGCTGATCTTTGGAAATAATCGTTGCTCTGAGCTGAAAGTCCGATATTCCCTAATGACTCAGAAGATATTGATTTTTTTAAGGCGGGATTATAGGTTTGAAAATCAACAAATGCAGTATCCAGTTTTGTTTGTTTGATTTGGGAATAGCCATTTTGTAATTCGTACACCTTCATTTTAAAAACGATGGTGTCTTTTTTTGCATCTGCTTTCCTTTTATTCGAAGAATTATTTCCCTGCCCCCGGCTTGATCCGGAAGAGTTTTGGCTATAATTGCTATTTTGAGCATAGGTTAAACCAGAGGCAAACAATAGCGTAACAAGAGTTATAAATTTCAACTGAATACTCATAGGCGGCAAAGATAGGAATTTCCTAATCTACTTTCCTGATAAATGATTTGAAACTATACGGAAATTGGATTCCATACATCTTTTCATATCCTTTGGTAAAATAGGTATAATCAAAAAATGCCTGGTTGTGATTTTTAAGCTGGATCAGTGCCTCGATCTTTAATTTGAATGCTTCTTCATTTAACGGATCAGATTTTAAAATAATATCGGCGATTTGATAGATTGCCTCAGGATTCTTCTCTTTCTCGAATGAGTCGACCAACAGAAAAAGATAATTCAGCAAGGAGGTCAGAAAATGGCTGTTGAATGGATCGAGCCAGGGGGTTCGTTCATCTGCGACGAATATCCCTTGGGCAAGAATTAGAATTATTTTCTCAAACTCTTCCCGGGTAAGTGGCTGGAAATTGCCTTTTATTTTTTTAAGCAGGAACTGATAATCGCAAAAAACATCTTTGCTAAATTTCAGGATCCAGCTTCCATCAACATGGATGATTTGAATCCCTTTGAGATTGGCCAGCAGATCTCTTAATTTCTTCACATTGACGTTGCGGTTATTCTTCGCGCTTTCCGGTGTGTGATAGGTCCAGTGAATACTATTTAATTTTTCATTCGTGATCCCCTTCTCATCTGTTCCCAACAGTAAAATCGATAAAAACAGTTGTCTTAGTTTTGTTGTGAAACGGTTACGAATCTCCAACCCATCATTGTCATAAACCCGGAATTCCCCAAATAGATAAATTGCATTTTGGCGGGGCAGTTCCACTATTCGTTTAACTGGATTTTCAGTCCGTTTTGGAATCTTATCGTTTACCAGGGAATTTAACCGGTTATCGTCTTCCAAACTCTCCTCAGCCCAGTGAAGTTTTTTAAGCAGAAAGATCAGCAAATAGATAAATACCAATGAAAATACTCCTACCATCCAAATGACTCTGGTGATCCAATTCCCCGGGTTGGATAGGACTGTTTTAAAGGTGATGGATAACATTGACCGGTTTATCGGCGGATAATTCAGCGTAAAAATTTTATAGCTCGCCGAATCTCCACTGGCTGGTGTTTTTATAACGGCAAAAAACTCCTTTGTTTTATTGAAAAATGATAGAGATGCCTTAGATCGCTCCTCATCAAAATAAAAATGCATAGTGTCGCTAACGGCTAAATAATCAGGCTTTTCAAGTGAAATCCGATAGAGCTTAAGGTAGGTTCCGTTCAGAAAAGGGGGAAAGCCCAGAACATAAAGGGCCGGAGTTTGCTCCGGAACAGTCGTAGAACCCATGGGGATAAAATTCTCAGTAACATTCTCTATATTCCATTTTTTCTCTAGTGTCAAATCATTCAGATTTAGTCGATAAAGATCATAGAGGCACTGGGGACCAAGCTCTTGCTGGCCGGAGGCATTCCCATATCCACCGAAAATCAGATATTCTCCGGATATTTTTGTTTTTGCAACTGCAGCATAGGACCGGGGAACTAGTTTGTCCCCATTCAGAATTACCTGTTTCCAGCTCTTCTCCGGGAAACTGTAACGCATTAAATAATCGTAATATTTGTAGTTGTGGTACCCTCCGAGTGAATAGGCGGACTTATCCTGATCGTTAAGGAAAAATGTTGAATTTACTGCCTGAGAAGTCTCAGAATTAAAGGTTCCCTTTCCCCAATCATTATCGTTTTCATCATAGACATGGATATCATTGGGGACCGTGCTAAAACAAAATATTTTTTTTTCAGGAAAAGAATAGTAATAAGACTCGGATTCCAGGCTGGAAGGTTTAGAGTTCTCCACCTTCTGTTCCTCGATCCTGGAGTTTATAATATCGTAGGATACGATTTTCTGTTTGCCGATAAAAAGTATCCGGTTTTGCACCGTATCAAAGGCAATACCGGAAGATGCCTCCAGTTTCAACTCATCCTTTTTAGTCCAGAAAAAATGGTTATTGAGGAGCCAGTTTGGGTTGGTAGTGCGGGCAGTTAAATTCCCCACCAGATCTGATGCTTTATCCCCTTCAGATTCGTTGAGCAGCCAATTATGACGCGACTTGTTATTATAATCTCCGATCTTTATGTTCCTGATGGCCATCCGTGGTACATCGGTGGTGGGGAAATTAATCGAACGGTTGGCACCAAAACAAATATTGACCTTCCTGAACCCATCAAGAACAACATGATCATCAGAAAATATCTGATCTCCCAAAGTGCATTCCACTTTCCCATGCTCCAAATCAAAAGTCAAACCCAGGTGAAGCCAATTATTCCTGACCAATTTATTTTCCGCCAGGGGAATATTGATTGTAGTCAGTTGCTCGTTTACAACTAGCTTTAAAACCGCTAGAGTGCTGCTCTCAGGAATATATACGAGGTCGATATTGTGATGCTCTTTATCAAATATCCTGAAAATGTAACCAAATTGATCACGATTCCAAATTGCAAAATCAAACTCCAGACTAAATTTATAACGGGCAATAACAGAAGAGTTATAAGTAAGATCCAATGAAGTACGCTGCTCTTTTGGGCTTGGTGCAGCCGTAAAGAGTAGTCCGGAATGAAATAAATTCTGAGAAGAGGTTTTATTCGAAAAAAAGAAAAACAAGATCAGCCCAAAAATTATTCCCGACTGAACCTTCATAATTGACCGAATTAAATGTTTATAAACCTTAATCAATGGTCAAATATAGGAATTAATCTCCTGATTAATCCCTAATTAATCGATTAAAAGAAAAACTCCCAAAATCGACAATAATAAAAGAGTTTAATAACGAATAGTTGGGTAATGTTTTTTTAAGATCTCCAGATTTTGAAGGATTAAATCTTCACGTTGGACAGCGCACAATTGGGTTCGACCCGGGTCCTCAGGAGTATTGAGAACATAATCGACTATTTTTTCAATGGTCGTTGTGGCAACATGCATCCTGGTGTCGGAGGAGGCGTAGTATATAAACACAGTTCCATTATCATCATGAATCCACCCACTGCTGAATACGACGTTCGAAACGTCACCAATCCGTTCATCTTCCAATGGTTCAATAAAATGCCCTCCAGGGCGTTTGGTCACCCTCCAGGGTTCGTGAAGATCAGTCAAAAACAGATATAACGTATAACGTAATCCGGCGGCTGTACGTCTCACACCATGAGCCAGGTGCAACCAGCCAATCGGTGTTTTTAGCGGTGCAGGCCCCTGTCCGTTTTTTACCTCTTTTACCGTGTGATACATTCTCGGATCTACCATGATTTCATTTTCAACAGATGGTTCTTCCATAGAATAGGTAAACCCGGCACAGATTCCACTGTCACCCGTTTCGATGAAACTTTTCTGCGGGCGGGTGTAAATCATATACTTGCCATTTACAAATTCAGGATGAAGGACACAATTACGTTGCTGCACCGCCGATGATTTTAAATCCGGCAGCCGTTCCCAGCTTTTTAAATCTTTTGTTCTTGCAATACCACAACTGGCCAAGGCAGCCGATGAATCTTCCGGATTGCTTTGGTCTTTCCGTTCCGCGCAAAACAGACCATAGATCCAACCATCTTCATGCTGAGTTAACCGGATATCATACACATTCTTTTCCGGATCATCCGTTACCGGCATAACGATTGGGCGATCCCAAAACTTCCAGTAATTAATACCGTCGGGACTTTCGGCTACTGCAAAGAACGATTTTACATCGAAACCTTCCACACGAGCGATCATGAAATATCTGCCATTGAGCTTGATAGCACCTGCGTTGAAAGTAGTGTTTATTCCCAGGCGGGTCATCAGATGGGGATTGGTTTCATAGTTCAGATCGTACAGCCAGAAGACGGGTGCGTGGTTGCGGGTTAAAACAGGAAACTCATACCGGTCGTAAATGCCATTCCCATTCTTTTGTTGAATATTTTGCCTGTTGATTAAAAGGCGGTATTGCTCAAAAAGGTGTTTAAGGCGTATATCAAAGCTATGCTTGTCCATTGAATAGGATATAAGAGTTAAAAGGCAAAGCGGCAGAGCCGCAAAATATTTGTAGTAAAAAAACAGATGAGATACAGTTTAGGTGCATCGCACCGTAATATAAAAATCAATAACTCTAATATTCCGGTACTCTGCACCTTATATAACTATTACTTAAATATGCTACAAATATCAACGGTGCGCTGCACCTTAAAATATTTGTTTATTCTCCCTACATTAAAACGGCATATTGCCTACCCTAATCCTCCTCAAGTCTGTCGTACCAATAAAACTTCAGAAAAACGGTGGTTGCTGCAAAAACAACAAATGCAATCGACATCGATATGAATTCCCTGATAACCAAGTAAATAGGCATTACAACCATGCTCATCTGCCAGGCAATACCTACCGAACAGTTCATCATATCACGTTTAAAATTCCTGTTTTTCTTAAAAGCAGGGTTTTCTGCCAAAACTTTCTGATAGATGGGTTCCCAAAAGCCCCAGGGGCGAACTGAAGAATAGAATTCTTTAAGAACCTCTTCATTATCAGGTGCTGTCAACAGACTACCTGCAACGCAACCGACAGATGAGATCAATAAAATTAACGGAAATGTATTCAATGCTGATGAATCAGGAAAGACGAGAGGGATTACCAATGAGGCAGCTATTCCGGATAACATTCCCCAAAAATAGCCGTAACCGTTAAATCGCCACCAGACCCATTTTAGGATATTAGCTGCAGTATACCCTCCATACAACGAAGCAACAATCCATTTAGTCATCGAATCAATGGAATGGATAAACATTCCAAAGATAACGCCAATGATGACAACCAATAAAGAAACCAGGTAGCTTAACCGGATATATCTTTTATTCGAGGCATTCGGGTTGATAAACTTTTTATAAATATCATTTACAATATAAGCAGGGCCTGCATTCACATAAGCCGCGAAGTTTGACATAAATGCAGCGATTAATCCTGCGAGTAAAAGTCCCAGCAGACCTGTCGGGATAAAATTACTGACGGCATAAGGCAAAATCATTTCGAAATCAATATCCGATCCCATCGAATTTAATTTTGGACTAAAGTAGACTAGTACCAGAACAGTGATTCCGGCAACCATCAGGAAACGGGGAAAGAAAAGTACCAATGAGGTGAAGCCGGTCATCCGTGCTGCATCTCTGGGATTTTTAGTTGAAAGTATCCGTTGAAGATCATAACTTGGAACCGGACCTGCGATGCTCACCAAAAGTCCTTTAAAAACCATAATCATGAAAATAATGGAGAAATATTCATATCCGTCGGCGGATATTTTATTCTTTACTGAGGGGATCAGATTGCTCCAGTCGAGATTTAATTTCCACCCGAAGAAAAGATCTTTCCAGCCGGCAGGAATTACAGCATTCAGCTGGGCAGGTGTCACCAGGTTCATGGCAATCACCCCTACGACGAAGCAGGAAATGGTCAGAACCAAAAACTGCATGATCTCTGTTGCAACCACACTATACATACCTCCCTTGATTACATACAACGTGGTAAATCCAATGATAAGCAGCGCATACATGTTTTCGGACGAAATCACTTTGGATCCGATTTCTGTTGTAAGGTCCCATGGAAAAAATGAGGTGGCGAATTTCCCGATACCTGCAAAAGTGTAGGCTATAAAACCAATGACACTGACAATAGCAAAAACGACAATAATCAGGTGGGAGAGTCTCCCGCCCCGGTCTTCACCAAACCGTGTTTTTAACCATTCTGCGCCGGTCATCACCTTCGATCGCCTCAGCCAGGTGGCTAAGAATACCATCAGAAATACCTGGTTCCAGATCGGCCATATCCAGGGTAACCAGGCCCCTTTAAGACCGTAAATAAATAAAATTGAGACAAACCACATGGTTCCGGTGATATCAAACATCCCGGAAGCGTTTGATATTCCCAGGATATACCAGGGGATGCGTCTTCCACCCAGGAAATAGGAATCGAGGTTCTTGCTGGCCTGTTTGGAGATCAGAAAACCAATCAGCAGGGTCAGTATCAAATATCCGATAACGATCCCTATATCAAGTGGTTGTAAGTTCATTGGTTTGTTGATTAGCTGATTATAAAACATGTGATACCAAACGGCTGCGAAATTAAGCTAATTCAGCCGCAAAAAAGAGACAATCTGATAACTCTTGTTCAAATAGAAAATACCCTTCTACATACCTGTAAAAGGGTATTTTCATATTCAATTTAATCAATAACCTGGAGCTTAAAAGTTTGAACCGCCAGTATCCCACCATAAGCGGGTACCGATTTCATCTGCACCACCTAGGCTTGAGGTTGCCGTAGCAACTGCTGCTGCATTACTCAATCTTTCTGAATCGGTAAATTCCATTCTCTTAATCCATTGATCAGGAGCGACAATCCCATATGATCTGGAAGGGCTGTCGTTTTTGGCAACATGAGGAATTTTAGGATAACCGGTCCTTCTGAAATCTACCCAGGATTCTAAGGTATTGGTGAAGTTATTCAGCCATTTCTGGGTCATGATCTTCTCCAATTTCAGCTCATTGCTGTCACCTTCATTCCAGGCAACAGTAATTGTAGAAAGCGGTGTGAAATTATTTCTCGAGTCCACAGGATCTACATAAGCAATTGGTTTACTTGTGTTATCAGCAAGGTAGGCATCTACATTGGCTCCACCCCAATCCGCAAAGGATAACCTGACTCCATTTTTATAATTCGTTCCTGCATCACCTGCACCTGTCCAGCCTCTGAGAGCTGCTTCAGCTTTGAGGAAGCTAACTTCAGCGGCAGTTAGATGCCTTCTGTTTTGTACTGTGTTAAAATCAGTAGATACTTTGGAGAAATTGATATGGGCTGCTTTAGAAGTAATATAAGAACCATTTCGGATGCCCTTGTAAGGAGAAGCTGGATGGTCGGCATATAGGGTCGGATCAGAAACCGGAGAAAAGTATTTTGAAATACGTCCATCATTCATCCCAACCATAAAGGATTCCATAACACCACCCATTCGGGTATCATCCCATTGGAAACAGATCATTCCAACAGGCATGATATTTCCCAATTGTGAAAGTAAAAAATTATCATCATTAGTAGCTATTAATCCAGCGGGATCTGCCATTGCCTTTTCGCCCTGTGTTTTTGCCACGGCTGGAGCAACTTTGGATATGCGCATAGCCAATTGCAGGCGCAAAGAATTTACAACTTTCATCCATGCCGCAATACTACCTTTATAGCTGGGATCGAATTTAACAAACCCGGCGTAGGATGTATTTGCAGCAAAAGCAGTTTGAATAGTGTCTAACTGGGCAAAAAACAGGTTGTACAGATCTGACTCCTTGTCATAAGGAATTGAATTAGCCGTTGAGCCATAATTGGAATAAATTATTGGACCGTGAATCGCTGCCACTCTGGACATCGAAAGAATTCTAATCAGATTCGCCCATGTGGCAAAAAGTGGAAGGTTGTTGGTC